>OGDF01001134.1_pt1 | contig 40167 bp, 36 predicted proteins | sample 1570141 | NCBI WGS metagenome assembly OGDF01 (sample SAMEA4370581, study PRJEB24528) | human gut metagenome
GAAGATGGCGCGCACTGCACATTTTCGCTCACATGAGGTTTTTAGAGGTGACCATTACCATAAGGAGTGATGAACATGAACACCAGAGGCTTTGTAAAGCTCCCGCGCAGTCTGCTGGAATGGCGGTGGTACGGCGACCTGAACACCCGCTCGCTGTATATCCACCTGCTGATGACCGCCGCGTGGGATGACGCCGTGTACATGAACCGCGAAATAAAGCGCGGGCAGTGCTGCACGACTGTGAAAGAACTGGCGGCGATCAATCAGCGAACGATCCAACAGACCCGCACGGCGCTGAACCACCTCGTTTCAACAAACGACATAACGATCGAAGCGACCACGCAGTTCAGCATTATAACGCTGACGAACTACGACGAGTTACAGCCGGTCGGCAAACCGCCTGACAGACAAATAACAAACGAACGGCAAACGGTTCAGCAAACCTGTCCTGCGGAAACTAACAAACCTACTATTATAAAAGAAAAAAAGAATATAAAAGAAGATGAAGAAGAAACCGACCTTCTTCGTCGTCTGGAATCAGTCGTTGGCGAGTATAACTCGATATGCACGAGCTTAGCGCCTGTCACCGGAGAGCTGACCTATCAGCAGGCGCAGCTTATCCGGCAGGCTGAAAAGGAGCTTCACGGGATAACGTTCCGGGATTATTTCACAAGAGCGGAAGGCTCGGACTTCCTCGCCGGGAGGACAGGTAAGTTCAGGGCGACGTTCGCGTGGCTTATAAGACCCGAAAACATAGCTAAAGTGCTCTCCGGGAACTACGACAGCTATTCTGTTCCCGAGCAGAAGCCGGTGAAGAAAGAGCGCGACTATAACGCGCCATTATGGTGAAAGGAGCAAATATGTTTGCAGAAGTGATCGGAAGTATAGTGCAGAACGCAATGGCGGCGAATCCAAGCGCCGGAACGGAATACATGGGGGAGGACGGACTGCTGCACTGTGGAGTATGCGGCGAGCCTGTCCAGCAGTACGTCGAGGAGCTGAAGAAATTCCTGCCCGGCGGGATAGCTCCAACGCAGTGCCGCTGCACCCGGGAGAAGTTCCGCCTGCTGAGGGAGGAGGACGAACGCCGCAAGGCGGCTGAACGCGCCGCAGAATTACAGCGGCTCGGCTTCTCTGACCCGGCGTATATGCGGAACACATTCGACCGCGACAACGGCAGCTCCCCGGAAGCGCGGGAAGCCGCAGAGTGGTACGTTGAGCACTTCCCCGAGCTTAAAGCCGAGGGAAAGGGAATGCTGTTCATGGGCAGCACCGGTATAGGAAAGACGTTCTACGCCTGCTGCATAGCCAACGCCCTGATACAAAAGGGAGTCCCGGTATGGGTGACGACCATGCAGCCCCTGCTGCGGAAAGCCGGGGATTTCTCCACCGCCGACAGCGTGTTTAATCAGGTAAAGTCCGTGGAGCTGCTGATACTCGACGACTTCGGCACCACGCAGAACTCCGCGCGCAACCTCGACCTGATGTTCGAGCTGATAGACGCCAGAGCGCGCAGCGGACTGCCGCTGATAGTCACCACCAACCTCGCTCCGGAAACCATCAACACCAACGACATCGAGCTGAAGCGCATTTACAGCCGGATAAAGGCGATGTGCTGCACCTGCGAAAAGAGCCCCGTCAGAATGACAGGCGCAGACCTCCGCGAGCAGAGCGCCAGAGACGCGCATCCGGCAGGCTGAAAAAGCGCTCCCCGGGAATGCAGATATCCCCCGGAGCGACATCTGCTCCGGGGGAAGCCGTTTATTCGGGGATCTCAGCCGTTAAATCCAGTCAAGTTCGCTGAAATCCTTTGCGCCGGTGCTGTCGAGGTCGGATTTATTCTCCATGCCGCTGTTTACACTGCTGGTGGTGATTATATCCTCGGTGGTGAATTTCGTTATCTCTGCCTCGGGCTTTGTGTATTCTTTCATTGTGCAGCCTCCTTATACATCAGCCACGCCCATTATGATGGAGGTGTACTCGATATCAACGCCCGCCGGAATGTTCACTATCGCGAACGCGAGCAGCTTCTGACCGTCTGCGGCGGAAATGGTGTCGCCGACTGCGGATACGCTGTCGTAGCATATCGTCGTAGAGACGGTCGCGGTCTGGTTGGTGTCCAGACGCTTGATGGTGATGTACGCGACCATCTTGAATCCTTCACCGCTCACGAGGTCGGAGGAGGATACGGACATCACAAACCGGGTGTCGTATACCTTTTCGTTGGGGTTCTTGGCGCTGGGCTTAACGCCGGTGGTCTGCGAGGCGGTCTTATCGGGCACAAGCTCGATAGCCGGGGGAACATAATCCTCGGATTTATCCGCGGGAGCCTCTATCTTCTCCTCAAACTTCGGGGAGATTACGGAAACCTGATAATCTACATTGTCGCCTAACTCCGGGTTCCAGAGTTGAACGGACAGGTTGAGGTCGGTCAGTTCCTTTACGGTCTTGCAGCCCCACTTTTCCATGAGCGCTCCGGCACGGAAATGAATGTTGAAATCGCGCTTGTCGAACTCAACATAGAAGTCGTTGTAATCGCCGTCATTTTTGACAACGACCAGTCTTGTCCACTCATCATAGTAATCCTTGTTGTCTTGTACTTCTCTTTGAGTTCCTTGACGGTGGTCTTGCCTGAGGTTATTCCGGAAACGGAGGACGCGGGAATATCGGCGCATGCCATTGTGCCTTCATTCCATTCGTCGCGATAGCAGGACATCACGATAGCGCCGGTGGGCGCAGGCACGGTCACTTCGCTGCGGGCGTCCTCGGCGGTCTGGATAACGATAGTGTCGCCTTCCCTGAGGTTTCTTACCTTCTCGCTGACCGCCTGGCTCTTGCCATTTCCTGCGTCCTCAACCTTTGTTCTGAGGTTGAGCGAGATGAAATTCAGTTTGTCGCTGCCGGAACCATCGTAATTCATATCATCGAGCAGGAATGAGCCGCCATTAGTATAGGATATCGAATAGCCTATCCCACCGTAGTGTATCTCGTTATTGCTGTCCGTTGCGTTAAATTCCAGGCAGTACTCGAATCCGTCCGCGCCAAGCCCGAGGGTGTCGCTTATATACTTGCCGGCGGGTATCGTGATACTCTTGTAATTCTTGGACAGGTCGCCGACGGTTTCAGCGTTCAGCATGTCGGTCAGCTCTATCCAGTTAGCGCCGTAGCTGCCGCTGAGCCAGGTGCTGTCCTGGTACGCCGTCAGCTTGACGTTGGTGGGCAGCTCCGGAGCGGCAAATGCCTCGCGGGAGTCCTCGGCGGTCTGGATAACGATAGCGTCGCCTTCCTTAAGGTTTCTTACCTTCTCGCTGACCGCCTGATTCTTGCCCTCGGATTCGATGTATTCCATTTTCGGACGGATAGTAACGTTGATCTCGCAGATCGTATCGTCCCTGCTTCCGGGGTAGTAGCTGTCGCTGTCGATGGCGAGGAAACCGCCGTCCTTGTAGGACACGGTATCCGTGCTGCCCCAGTACTCGCTGCCGCTGCCGTCCCTGCCCATGATGCCGAGGCTCATCTCAAAGCCGTCTGCGCCAAGATCAAGAGAATCGCCGACGTACTTTCCGGCGGACAGATCAGCGCCCTTGAACGCATCAAGCAGGTCGCCGTAGGTCTTTACGCTGAACTGGTCGGTAACGTCGACTGCGTATCCGGCGTTCGCGCCGATGGTGTTATCGTCGGTGTAAACGTCCATTCTGAGGTTGGTCGGCAGGTCGAGAGTGATATCGGCTGTGGCACGGGCGTCCTCGGCAAAACCGACCGCCTTTACCGTGACATTCACGCCGATGTCGCCAGCCTGGATCATCACATTGCTCTTACCGGTCAGGGCAGAGCCGGGGACGGTCACGCTGAACTCCGTCTTGCTGCTGTCGTAGGACGCCGAGTATGTCGGGCTGTCCCAGTCCGCGTCATTCAGTATGACATTGAACAGCCTCTGGTTCTCAACAGCTCCGTCAGGCGCGGGGCAGGATATCTCAAGACTGGAATCCTCGGTGGCAGTGCCGGCTTTGCTGATGTCGACCGTGATGTCCTTCCAGCTTGCGACCGCGGTGCCGCTGACAAGCGTAACGTCCACAGCGCCCGCCGAAATCTGGCAGACTATCGCCGAAGATACAGCCATTATCCCGGCGGTCATGCCGGTCAGAAATTTTCTGATCTTCATATAATTCCTCCTTTTGTGAATAGCAGCGCTTATACGCTTGCCTATATTATAGCACAAAGGTGGAAATAATTGGTATGCAAAATTGCATTATTTTTGAGAAATCGGCGCGAATGCCGCGCTATTCTCCCAACATGGCTCTGTAAGCCATCTCAGCCGCTTCCGCTGAGATATCGCAGCCCATTCTCCAGACGGGAACGCGGGTTGTCACTTCGTCGAGAAGCTCCAGCAGAATTCCCATGCGCTCGCCGTCGGAGGGGCGCAGCGTCTGGTCGAGCAGCGCGAACGCTGATTTTTCCGGCGGCAGCGGCTGGATGAAGTTCGATTTGCTGCGCTCCAGCATGCATATCCCGCGCAGAGGCACGCGCAGGTTGAGATTGAGGTCGCTCTTGCCGCTCCAGGGAGTTCCGCAGGCGGTGACGGAGCCGTTTTCCACCATGATAGCGGGCTTGTCGTCGTTGAGGATACGGGCGCGGCCGCCGAACGTTTCCAGCCAGAGCGCGGTGTGGGTGGATTTCCCGGTGCCGCTCGGCGCGGAGAACAGGTACGCTTCTCCGTCCATGACAACGGCGCTGGAGTGCAGCATGAATCCGCCGAAGCGCAGCAGCGAATAGTAGAACTCCTCCGCCGTGGAGACGATCTCGCATTCGTCGTCCGTAAGCCCGGGCTGTGCCGCTTTCAACCGCGCGGCGCTCTCCGGGGAACAGCGTACCGTTATCGCCGGAAGAACGCTCCCGGCGCTCAGGTACTTTTCCGCCCGGGCGGTCATGGTGGGGCAGCGGAAATCGCATTCCACGGCTAAATCACAGATGTTGTACAGTTTCTTCATAATTCCTCACGATCTTTTTCAGGATAAGTCAAGTATATCTGCAATTGTAATGATTGTCAAGCGTCAGGCGTAAATTCTATCAAAACAATAACTTGCGGCGGTATTTTTTGTGCGGTATTGCCCTAAAATAATGCAAACTTGCAATATTGACACCATTCCAATTAATGTATATAATAAAAATATAACGCTGAGAAAAGGGGTAATCATATGAAGATAAAGGACGGTTTCATGCTGCGAAAGGTCGGCGGGCAGAATATCGTGGTGGCTCTTGGCGAGGCGAGCCGCAGTTTCAACGGAATGATCCGGCTCAACGACACGGGAGTTTTCCTCTGGGAAAAACTGAAGGACGACGTGACCGAGGAGCAGCTGCTTGCGGCGCTGACTGCGGAATACTCCGTTGACCCGGCGCAGGCGAAAGCGGACATTGCGGAGTTCCTTTCCACGCTGAAAAAGGCGGCGCTCCTTGCCTGAGCAGGGGCTTTTCCGGCTCGCGGACTATGCCGGAACTATCCGCGAGGTGATGGACAGCGGCGGGGAATTCACGCTATACCCGCGCGGGACGAGCATGCTGCCGCTCATCGTGCAGGGGAGGGACAGCGTTACGCTGGTGAAAGCGGAGGAGTTCCGCGCCGGGGATATCGCGTTCTATCAGCGGGAAAACGGTCAGTATGTCCTGCACCGGGTAATCGGCGAAAGGGACGGTGCGTTCACGATGTGCGGAGACAATCAGCTTGCCCCGGAATACGGAGTAAAACCGGAGCAGATTATCGCAAAGGCGGCGTACATAACGCGCAAAGGCAGTAAAATTACGCCGCGCAGTCTGCCCTACAGACTGTACGTCCTGCTGTGGCGAAGCTTCTTTATACGCAGGGTGTATTTCAGATTACGGAGGGGCTTTCATGGCGAAAAGTAAGCCGGATAATGCGGCGCTCTCATGGCTGCTTGCCCGGACTAAGGGCCGCCGCGGCGCGCTTGCCGCGATAATCGCCGGAAATGCGGTATTCGCGGCGGCAGGCGCGGCGTTCTCACTTCTGTGCCGTGGAATAATCGACAGCGCGGTATCCGGCGACAGGGGCGGGATACTCGGCTATGCGGCGGGGCTTGGCGGGTTCGTGCTGTTACAGCTCGTTCTGCGGCTGGTGTGCAACAGCCTTTCGGAGTACGTCCGCGCAGGCATGGAAATGGACATGCGCGCAAAGCTGTTCGGAAAGCTGCTTTCCGCAGAGTTAAGCTCCGTTACGAAATACCACAGCGGCGAACTTCTCAACCGCATGTTCTCCGACGTGAAGATTTGCTCGGACGGTATCGCGGATATCCTCCCGGCGGCTGTGAACATGGTGACGCGGCTGGTCTGCGCGGGAGTTATCATGGTGTTCCTGGAGCCGTGGTTCGCGGCGCTGTTCATCGCGGCGGGAGCAGTCGTGTTCGTTGTGACGAGGTTCTTCCGGGGCAGGCTGAAAGGTCTGCACAAGCAGGTGCAGGAAAAAGAGGGCAAGGTACGCTCGTTCCTGCAGGAAGCGCTTGAGAGCGCCGCAGTAATAAAGGTTTTCGGCGCGGAGCGGAAAATGCTGCGCCGCAACGACCTCAACCAGCGGGAGCACTACAGAATTCGCATGAAGCGCCGCGCCATCGGGATAATCTCCGGCGCGGGATTCGGGCTGATATTCCAGGCGGGGTATGTTCTGGCGCTGGTCTGGGGTGCGTTCGGGATTTTCTCCGGCGGCATGACCTACGGCACGCTGACGGCGGTGCTCCAGCTCGTGAACCAGATTCAGTCGCCGTTCGCGGGGCTGTCGTCGCTGTTTCCGCAGTACTACGCAATGCTTGCTTCTGCGGAGCGTATCATTGAACTTGAAAATCTTCCGGAGGAGCAGAAATCCGCAAAGGCGCTTGACTATGCGGATTTCCAGAGGTTAGAGGTCAGCGGTCTGCGGTTCGGCTACGGTGAAAAGGACGTGATAACCCGCGCGGACTTCACGCTGAACCGCGGCGAAACTGCGGCGCTCACCGGAATCTCCGGCGGCGGGAAATCCACGCTGTTCATGCTGCTGCTCGGCGCTTACCGACCGGACGGCGGTGAAATCCGCTTTGTAAGCCGCTCGGAGGAATACTCCCCGGGTCAGGAAACGCGGGGGATTTTCGCGTACGTCCCGCAGGGGAACTGCTTGTTTTCCGGCACTATCCGGGAGAATATCGCATTTCTGAACGATACTGAAATTTCAGACGAAGCGGTCATGCAGGCGGCAAAAGCGGCGTGTGCGGACGAGTTCATAACGCAGCTTCCGGAGGGACTTGACGCGCGTATCGGCGAGAACGGTCACGGACTGTCGGAGGGTCAGGCTCAGCGGATAGCGGTCGCGAGGGCTTTGTACAGCGGCGCAGGATTCCTGCTGCTTGACGAGGCTACGTCCGCGCTTGATGAGCAGACAGAGCGTAAGCTTCTGGAGAACATCTCCGCGATGGACGGCAAAACGGTGCTGATAGTCACCCACCGCCCGGCGGCGCTCGAAATATGCGACAGGAGATTCACACTGACTGACGGAGTAATAACGGAACATGACTGACTACGAATATTTGCTGGAGCTGCTGAAATCCGCCCTGCGCGGTCAGCAGGCTCCCGAACTTCCGGAAGAATGCAGCTTTGAAAATGTGCTTGCGCTGGCAAAGCGGCACAGCGCAGCCGGAATGGCGTACTACGCCGCGGAAACGCTGAACTCCCCGCCCACGGGGGAACTCGCGGCGGAATGGCGGCAGATACGGGACAAGGCGCTCGTGAAGGACATCACCCAGCAGACCGAGCTTGAGGCGATAAGCGAGGCTTTCACTGCGGGCGGAGTACGGTTTCTGCCGCTCAAGGGCTGTATTATAAAGGGGCTGTACCCGCAGACGGATATGCGCACGATGTCGGATATAGACATGCTGATAGACCCGGAGAACGCCGCTAAGGCGCGGGATATCATGCTGAACCTGGGCTACGCCTGCGAGAATTTCGCCCACGACCACCACGATGTGTATTTTAAGCCGCCGGTGATGAATGTCGAAGTACACCGGGAGCTTTTCGGCGAGGAGGGGCAGGAGTTCGTCAGCGCATTTTCCGACCCGTGGAGCATGTGCGAAAATTGCGGCGGGCTGAGGTATGAGTTCCATGCGGACGCTTTCTTCGCGTACATTCTGGCGCACGCGCTCAAGCACCTGGACGAGGGCGGCACCGGGATACGCACGGTCATGGACGTGTGGGTCTGCCTGAACTCCGAAATGCACATCTACCGCGAGAAAGCCCTCGCAATGCTGGAGCCCTCCGGGAAAAGCGGCAGGGCGCGGCTGCTGACGGAGCTTTCGGAAGTGTGGTTCGGGGAGCGCCCACACACGGAGCAGACTCTTGAGCTGGAGCGGTACATTCTGGGCAGCGGAACCTACGGCACCGTAACGAACATGATATCCAACAAGATGGAACAGTCGGGAAAGAGAACCTACGTTCTGCGGCTGATATTCCCGACCTTTGAGCATATGAAACGGCAGTACCCCGCGCTGAAAAAAGCGTCGGTGCTTCTGCCGTTCTGCTGGGCGCTCCGGCTGGTCACAAAACCGTTCGTCAACTGGCGCGCCAATGCGGAAAAACTGAAAATGCTGGTGAAAAAATAAACAGAATCCCCGGTGCTGGCGCGCCGGGGATTCACTATAGGGAACCTCTAAAAACCGGTTTGAAAAGGGAAATTGGGTAGAGTGAGCCGAATGCGATAAAAGCCGACGAAGTAAGGCTGTATGCCTTACGAGGAGGTGCAACACGATGTTGCAGAGCGAAATAACCGGGCGACGGCATGGACGCCGTCGCATCAGAAATTTCGCTCGTTGAAAGAAGCAGTCGGTGTGCTATACACATTTTCACTCAAACAAGGGTTTTAGAGGTGACCTTATATTTTCTTGTCAAGCTGTTTTAAATACCACCGCTATATCATTATAGGTGCGTCTGCATTTTCGCCTGTCATACCGCCGGAGGTTTTTCCTCAGAACCCTGTTATTTTTGCAATAATATATTGAAATATAGTATTTTATGTGTTAAAATATAAGCACACCATTTATGTCAGGAGTTGAGATAATGAGCATCGACTGGAACTTTCCCGGCAACAATTTCGGCACGCTGAGCGGTATCGGAGAAGCCGGGATAGAGACTTTCAAAGGCTCGCCCTGCCGTTCCCTCGCAAGGGAGATATGCCAGAATTCCCTCGACGCAAGGCTGGATCCCGGCAAGCCGGTCAGGGTCGAATTTTCTTTGTCATACATTTCGCCCGGCGATATAAAGCAGTTCGATTCTCTCAGGGACGCTTTTAAATCCTGCCGCAGCTTCTGGAAGGAGCAGGGCAACAAGAAAACCGTGGATTTCTTCACCAGGGCGCTGAAACGTTCCGAATCGGACAGGATACCCATGCTTCGCATAAGCGACTTCAACACAACCGGACTTACAGGTTCGGACAAGGAATATAACTCCCCGTGGCAGAATCTTGTAAAGGCTTCCGGAGTTTCGTCGAAGGGCGGCTCGTCCGGCGGCAGCTTCGGCATCGGGAAATCTGCTCCGTTCGCCTGCTCGGACTTCCGCACCGTTTTCTACTCAACGCTGGACAACAAAGGACTGAAAGCGTTCTAGGGAGTTGCACGGCTGGTCTCCTTCCGGCAGAAAAACTTCCTCGGTCTGGACTCGGACAGCATGACCGCCGGCATGGGGTTCTACGGCGAAACCAGAAAAAATGCAGCCATACCGGAGTGCATATCCCTCGATCGTAAATTCCGCCGCCGGACAAGCGGCACCGATGTGTTCATCGCCGCGTTCTCCGAGGGGAAGAACTGGCAGGACGATATCATCAGGTCGGTGCTTTCGGAATTCCTGATATCCGTTTTCCAGAACGATCTGGTGGTAAGCGTGGGCGATACCGAGATATCTTCTGAGACCCTTCCGGCGCTCGTGGAAAAATACCGCGAGGTCATCCCGGAAGTATTCAACTATTATCAGGCGATGACTTCCGACAAGGCCGTAGTAATAAGCGAGCGCTTTCAGGATCTGGGCACGATAGAGCTGCATCTTCTTATTCAGAAGGACCTGCACCGCAAGATACTCATGAGCCGCAGCAGCGGAATGAAGATATTCGACCAGAATCGTATTTCTGGTACTATATTCTTCGCAGGAGTATGTATCCTTAAAGACGAAAAGATAAACGCGTATTTCAGGGAGATGGAGAATCCCCAGCATGACGCATGGGAGCCAGAGCGCCACAGCGAACCTTCCGCCGCGAAGAAAAATAAACAGGCTCTGTCCAGGCGGCTGAAGGAGATAGTGCAGCAGTACGGAATGCAGACCACTCTCGAGGAGGTTGACGCAGAGGGAATGGGAGAATTCCTGCCGGACGACGAGGGCGTATCCGACGGCGGCGATAAAACCGAGACCATAAGCAGCGTCACCAAAGATTTTGACGTTGCCATGTCGGATATCCAGACAGGACAGAAAGGCTCGGAAAACTATGCGGATTCCGATGGCGCCCCCGCTGACTGCGGAATGGGTATCGCCGAAGGTGAAAGCAGCGGCGGCACCGGCGGCAAGAACATGGACGATGGCGGGAATGATTCCGAGCCGGGAGGCGGCGGTTTCGGCGGCGGGGACAGTGAAGGTACGGACGGTGAAGGAACCGATATTTTTCAGGTCGGCGTTGAGGACCCGTTTAGCGATTCTGTCGTCAAGAAGAAAATCGAAATGCGCATCATGCGTGTAAGGCTGTTCATGACCGACCCCAGACAGCACCGGTACCGGCTGATATTCACGCCGTCAAAGAGCGCACAGTGGGGATATTTACAGTTCCAGCTTTCGGGAGAGCAGAGCGCCGTTGACGTTAAGGTGCGGGATAGAAGCCCGCGTGAAGAATCACATTCTCAGCATGAAGAAATCAGAAATGACCGTGTGACGCGGCGTTCCATGACCGCGCAGTTTTAAGGAAGCACAACAGCCCCGGACGGAATCCCGCCGCGGGTATCAATATCTTTAAAGCGCCCGCTTTGCTGAAAAACCCGCCCCCGTTGCCTGAACTGGCTCCGGGAGCGGTTTTCCATCTATATCGAGCGCTTCAGCGTATTTACTGACTGTGCGGTAGTTGAGCTTCGTCCTCCGCTGTATCTCGCTCTTGCTTACGCCGTCCTCGTACAACTGCTTGATGTACATCTTTTCTGCCATACTTGAGGATTTGCTGGACTTACGGCTTGGATTAATGCAGAATGTTACGCCTCTGACCTCTGATACGAAAAAGCCCGCTCCGATTTGAAACAGCGGGAACATGTGATACTTCGTTAAGGTTCTGGCAGAAAGACCGCATAAAAATACCGCCTGCTCTTTTGAGGAGCAGGCGGTCAGTGCTGCCGTATTACTTTACGGAGGATTTAAGTATCGCAGACGCGTCAAGCGCATTTACAATACCATCTTTATTTATGTCGCAGTATTTGGTGCTGTCTTTATCAAGCTTGACTATTCCGGTCACGGATTTGAGTATCACCGCTGCATCGAGGCTGTTTACGGTCAGGTCGCCGTTTGCGTCGCCGGTAAGGCGGGATACATGGTCGATCGCGACTGCTAATGTTCCACCCTCGTTCAGCGGAACGTTAGCGCAGCCGTTGCTGTCGATTTTAACAGCGGCAATGCATGCTGCGCTGCTTCCGGTTGAGTAAATGTTAGCGATAAGTCCGGCGTAAGACGCGCCAAGCTCAAGCTTGACGACAGCTGTATAGCCGAAGCTGCCCTTGTTATCGACAGAGAACGCTGTTCTGCTTACTGCGCCGGAAAGTTCGCTGCTGACTGCTGCCGGGATACTGCTGCTGCGCTTTACTTCAACACCGGTATTCTTTGCCGTGCTGACGCTTCTGCCATTGATGGTCAGTTCGCCCCCGGTAGTGATAAGGCGCAGTGAAACGTCCTTGCCCTTTAATGCGGCAGTGACGTCACTCGGGAGCAGTGATAACCCAGCCATATCTACTGTTATTGTGCCGCTGGTGGCTTCGCTTATCTGCTTCTTTATAGCGCCCCAGCCCTTGACTGCGCTTCCGGGTATGGAGGGTTCAGTGCTGCTGGAAACTGTAGAGCCGCCGCGATATCCACCGGAGCTTCCACCGGAGCTTCCACCGGAGCTTCCACCGGAGTTTCCACCGGAGTTTCCGCCGGAGTTTCCGCCGGAATTACCGCCGGAGTTCTTGACGTTGATATAAACGTTCTGCGCAGTCCTGCGGACTTCATTCGTGCCTGAAATGCGGAATTCGGCAGCGATGGTGTTGCCCTTGTCCGCAAGGAGCTTGTTGTTCAGGGTCTGTCTCTTGATGGTGATTCTGGTACTTCCTGATTCGGAGGTGTAGTCATCATCGGGAGTCATTTTCTCACCGTTTATCCACAGCGCAGTGAATTCGCCGTATGTGCCCTTGGAAACGAACAGCTGGTCGGAAAGTACAGACTCAAGACCGTAGTCGTACTTGCCTTCATTCTGCTCTGTTCCGATAGGCGTCAGCAGGTCGTAATCCGTATCCGTAGCTTCGTATACGTTTGCGTCGGTATTGTCCAGTACGGTGATAGTGAATTTCTGATAGCTGTTTGCAAAACGCGGAGAGCTGTATCTTGCGTATATTCCGAATGTGAACGTGCCTGTTTCCTGCGGAACGCCGAGGATCTCACCTGTCTTTGAATCCAGGGTAAGCCCCTTGGGGAGTGCACCGCTTCTTGAGAATGTAACTCTGTTCCACTCGTGAATGTTGTCGGTTGCGATAACAGCGTAGTAAGGAACGAACTTAACGCCGTCTGTAAGGGTGGGGTCCGTGATGATTTTGGGGTTACCGGCATGACCCTTGAGGTCTATCGTCACCGGTTCCTGACCGTCTGCGGTGATGGTCAGCCTGCCCTTAACTTCGCCTTCTCCGTCGGGAACAAGGCGTATCTTGGCAAGGTTGCTCATGTTGTCGACTTTGTATCTTGAATTGCTTATGTTTGTGAACGGCGCGAGCTTGTTGTTATTCTCCCCGCCGATGACCCAGTAGCTGTCGAGCTTGATGTTCTCTGCGTCTGTAAGAGTTATGTTCAGCCCGGTGAGTTCCTCGTCGCCGATGTTCGCAACAAGCACGTCGTGGTACATGCCGTAGTAGCTGTCGAGGTATATCTCACGCTCGGCAGGGCCGTTTACGAACAGCTTTGCGCCGCCTGTGACTTTCTTGACAACGTTAACGGTGTAGTTGCCCTGGTTTCCGGACGCTGCTACAGTATACTGCTTGGGTCCGTTGGTGAAATCCTGCGCTTCCTTTGTGAGGTCGACACGCTTGCCGGATACCGAGTCGTAGACGTTGACGTCCTCGGGAGAGGAAACGCCAAGCATGACCTTGCTCATATCAAATGTCGAGTCAGCGTCGCAGATGAGCGCGGTCTGATAGTGGTACTTGAAGTAGGAATCCAGGTAATCGTAGGAATCAGAAATAGCGCTTGTCTTGTTGTCTAAGATGAAGTAGTCTTCTCTTCTGTTCTCGTTGACAGCTTTGTAAAGCTTGAAGTATGCGTTGGTTTCATCAACAAGCGGAGGGGTATCCGTGTCATCAGAGCCGGTGTAATCAGACACAGCTGTGATATTGATATGTACGGTCAGGTCCGGAACGCTCTCTGCGGAAGCGTTTACAAGACCGGGAACTGCGGTGCCGTCGATGAACAGGGTAAGGTCTACGCCCTTGCTGAAATCGGCAGTGAAATGTTTGCCGGAGGTGCTGCGGTTAAATAGCTCGGCTGTGATATCATCTGCTGCTGCGGCAGCTTCAAGTGAGTCGTAAGAGCCGACCACCGCTTTTTTGACGTTGCCAGTATCAATTCTGGTCTGATCCGGGTAATATGTCAGATTGAGTTCGAGTCTATATTTCCCGTCAGCAGGGCAGGAAGAATACAGACCTAATTTTTCCTTTAAATTAAGGACGTTGTTTTCAGGGTCTGAAGTGTAATCGTCGTAAGAAGAATAATGCCTATCGACCACGTTGTTGTCCGTATCATCATCAAGTCCGACGTATGAATAGAGGCACAATCCGTAAAGATTAGTTACCACATATTCGTTTAGCGTTTTTTCCTCACCATTTTCAGTATAGGTGCATGTAACGTTTACCTGCTTATACAGCGACCCGCCCGCAGAATATGCCCTGATAAGATTCGGAGCGACATCGCTTTCGTAGTAGGTTTCATATGTGAAGTCATATTCCGCCGGGACTTCCTCAAGGGTTTTAGAATCGAAAAGCTTGGCGGACACTTCAACGTAGTATTCGTCATTCGCTTTCAGAGCGTCACCCAGATATGAATTGAAGTAGTAGCTGTATCCTTTGCTGCTTGGGTAGGACGAATAATTCTGGTTCTTGAGGTCGACATATAACTTTTCGCCGTTTTCATCGAGAGTATAGTATTTGACTGTGTACTTTGAAAGGTACGACTTCACGTCGATGTTAAGCGTTACGTTATATGCCACATTTCCGGGGTCAAGCTGTTTTCCGCTGCCGACAATGAGCGATATATTATCATACGACCTTACATCAGAAATGTCGACTGTGGCATTGTTGTCGAGTATGCTGTATTCTTTGTTGTACACCCATACCTTTACGGCGTTTTCAGGAAGCTGTACCGGGTCGCCGCGGTGGAATGTTATGGTTGTGGGAGTTTCTTCAGTTTCAGAAGTGGTTTCCGCTGTTGAGGGCGTCACCTCTGTAGTTGAAAGAACCGTAGTTTCCGCAGTAGCGGGATCTGATTCAGCGGTGAGCTGGGAAGCTTCCGCAGTAGCGGGATTTGCTTCCGCAGTAGCGGGATTTGCTTCGGCTGCCGGCTGTGAAGTTTCCGCAGTAGCGGGATTTGCTTCGGCGGTCGGCTGGGAAGCCTCTGTGGTAGCTGGTTTTGCTTCAGCGGTAGCAGCGGGTGCTGCATTTGCCGAATGAGTGTTTGCGCTTTCGGTCACCGTCATGGTAACGTATTCGGAGTACCGCAGACTGCTGATGAGGTCCTTGAGCGGGAATTTTGCCAGCTGTTCTGGGGTGTAGCCCGAAATGCTTGCCTCAACATTGATGGTTTTTAGAGGAAGCAATGTCGGGAACGCATTGACGGATATGGAGGCAGCAGTGACTGCTGCTGCAACTATCGACGCCAATATCTTTTTGGGGTTCATAATAATGCATCTCTCCTTTTTTTGATACGATATTTATCTTCCGGCGGAGCTTAGCAGTTCCGCAAGAGTGTAAAAGCGCGTTGAGCGCATATTACCGTCCGGGTAGTCGAACACTGCCTGGTCGTTCCAGATATCACACAAGTATGGAAGCCGTGCCAGTTCGTTGAACTCATTGTCCATCAGCACGCCGTAGTATTCGCCGTCGGTGGTGACGTACTGCATTACAAGCCTGCCGTCGGTCAGCTGGGTCGCGTATGTAAGATATGCGTCCTCGGAAAGTTCGGCAGCCAGGCTTTCGTCTGACTTCCTGTAAACCATGGCAGAACCATGAAGTGTGGACTCTATTCTGTAATCAGGCGTTTCAAGCTCCTCGTACAGGGAGTCGTCGGGCTTGTCGATACGTTCCTCCGAAATGAGCGAGCCGTTTTCGGCGCTGTATGCGCAGACCTTTCCGGAGTAGTAGGTCACTTCGAGCACCGACCCGCGTTCGTCCCTGCGGAACTGCTGGTCGTATATCAGCTCCGGGTCGGGCAGCTCTACATCGGCGATTATGCCGCCGTCCATGTCAATCACGCGGAAGCCGTATATACTGAACAGCACGGCGCTGTTTCCGTCTGCGCTGAAACGCGCTTCGTCGTGTGGGTAAGACGGGTCGTACTTCACTGACTGACCGCCGCCATACTCGTTTCGCCTAAAGATACGCACAGTGGTGGAATCTGGAGAAGCTGCCACGGCAGCGTCCGCGGATATATCCAGAAGGGTCAGCGGCGCTGCGCTGTCCGCCTCGGACAGCTCGGAGCCATCTCCCCAGAAGCTGATGGTAGGAGTATTTCCGCCGGAACATACGACGCTGCGCTCTCCGTCCCATGCGAATCCGGAAATCTCCTGTTCTGACTGGGCGACAGGCGTCTGCTCGCCGGTGTCAGGGTCGAGCCGGACTACAACGCCGTCAGCCTGTATGAGGATACCGTTTTCATCAGCGTATACCTTGTATGCTCCGCTTGTCTGCTGGTCGGCGAGGATTATCCCCTCTGCGCAGTCTATCATTGAGAACACTGCGCTGTCTTTTCCAACGGCGGAATATGCGAAATCATCGGAGCAGAATCCTCCGCTGAAATGCTCGTAGCCTGACCCGGGATTCGTCAGCAGTATCTCTCCGGAGCCGTCGAAAGAAAATATGGACAGGGAACCGTCTGCGAAGCTCACAGCCAGCATTGAGCCGTCCCGGTTCAGCTGAAACACCATGTTGCCGGGGTCGACGAAAATATCGTTCCTGACGACTGCCTGCTTCCTGCCCTGGAAATCAGCGCGCGCCAATTCCTTGCCGGAGGACGTATCGTAGAGCACTGCGCAGCTGCTGTCGCGATAAACGCACGCCGCCCTTGTTCCGTCGGCAGATACGCTGATATAAGTAGCCGGCTCGCCCTGCCAGAGTTCCTGACCGGACGCCAGGGAATATGCTTTTACTGCGCCCTCGCCGGCGTAGATGACCGTATCGTTGTCGATATACCGTATCTGCGAAAGGGCGGAGCGGTCTGTCGGAAGCTCTGCGACCGGAGCGGCGTCTTTGGTGCGGAAAACGAGCGCCTTTCCGGAGGTCATGCAGGCGAATGTTTCTCCGTCGGGGGAAAGCTCCATGAATAAAGCCTCAGACCCAAGTTCAGCAGTAATGCTGCTGCGGAAGCCGTCGGAAAGGTCGTAGACGCCCAGCGCGTCCGCTAACGCGGACTGCACCTGCGAGGGAGTATCCGGGACGAACAGCCCTGCTTTGTCCGGAATGGCTTCCAGCGCGTATCTGACTGCCGTATCTGCGTCGCCTGCCGTCATGGCGCTGCGCGAATATTCCGCGAGCTTGAGAGCAGATTCCGTCATCTGCATTCTCTTCAGTCCGACGAATCCGGTTATGATACCGGCAACGAATATAACGCCCATGCATGATTCGAATACGGCAAGACCGCGTTTTGTACGTTTCACCCGCGGGTCGTTTTCGTGCAGATGCTCAATGTCGTACAGCATTTCCGCTGCTGTCTGGTATCTAAGCTGGGGGTCGGGCTCCATTGCCCTGGAGATTATCCTGACCAGAAGCGGACTGAATTCACGCTCTGACAGGGGAGTGACGTTTTTGGCGTCGGTTTCCGGGCGCCTGCCGCTTAGGAGGTGATACAGCGTCGCTCCCGTACTGTATATGTCCGACCGGACGTCCGGGACTATCATCTTTTTAGAGGACCCCGTGCCGGTAGTTCCGGTGCCGGAGGTGACGCTCTGGGTATTGCCAAGTCCGCTGGAGTAATCCAGCCCGTAGTGCTCCGGAGAGGCGTAGCCCGCGCTGCAGCCGACGAAATTCAGCTCGCCGAGCGCCAGCGAGATGTTAAAGTCGATAAGGCAGATAGTGTTGTACGGAGTCCGCATGAGATTCGCGGGCTTGATATCGCTGTGCACGAAGCCACGCGGAGGGTCGCCGTGGGTCGGGGAATGCAGATACACCAGCGCCTCCAGGAGCTGGCGCGCCCATTCTATGACCTGCGCCTGCGGGAAGCGCTCGCCGCGTTTGAGGGGTTTATCAAGGCTTTCGCCCTCGATGTAATCCATGACGGTGTAGACCGTGTCGTTTTCAACGAAAAAGTCGTACACTTTCGGGATATAGGAGTGAGTCAGGTCCTTCAGGACATCGACCTCGCGCCGGAGCAGCTCCGGCCGTGTAGTGAGCTTTCTCTTGTCGGCTTTCAGGACAACGAGCTTATCGAGCCTGATATGGCGGGCGAGGTATACGTTGCCTCCGCCGCCTGCGCCGATATGCTTTATCAGTTCATATGTTGAAGCTATCAACTCGGCCATGGCAGTACCTTACGGGCGCGGCGCATGCGCGTGCTTCCCGTTTCTCCTTTCGCCGTATTCGCTGTTCAGCCTCTGCATTAGCGTGGAGAGCCTGAATTTGTATATCACAAAATAGATGATTCCGGAAAGCAGCGCGGCAGCGGCGACCGCTCCGCCCACGGCGCATAGTATCTTGTCCAATGTAAATTACCCTCCATTTTTCATAATTACCAATGATGTTGTTTAAAAGCGATAAATCGTTCTGTTTAAAATATAACTAGTGTACTTGGTACATTATATCACGACCGCAAGTTGTTGTCAATAACAAAATGTGGTTTTCTTTTACATGCTGATTTCTTATCTGACAAAAAACATCTGCCTCAGAAATTAAGACAGATGTTTTTTTTATTTAAGTTTCTTGATGGTTTCTTTTATAAGCTGGGAGTGTATCTGCCTTATATCCACGGGCAATTTGTGCCAGTCGTCGAGATGCTGCCTGTCGTACCCCGAAATGTCCCGGTAGGGCTTTTCGTCGCAGTTCCCGATAAGATAATCCACAGATACATGAAAGATGTTCGCCAGCTTTATCAGCGTTTCTATATCCGGCTCGATGACTGTCCTTTCATATTTATATACTGCCTGTTGGGTGATGCCCAGCTTTTCAGCCAATGCCTGCTGTGACAGCTTATTTTCTTCGCGCAGTTTTTTTAAGTTTTTTACCATTGGGACCCCTTTCTTAATAAATAGAAGCAAAATTCCATATCTTAATTCTATTTTAACAAAATCAAATTATAAAGTACAAAGCTATATGGTTGTTCTTGACAACAACGAATAGTTGTGATATAATATTCGTGTAAATAGCCTGTGCAATTAAAGCAACAGATACTTAAAAATATCATAGATCAGCCGATCGGGAGGTAATAAGGATATGACGGTCATCAATGTGCTTCTGCTTACAAAAGACCACGAATACAGCGAGAGGGTAACTAAATTCTTGAGCGCCAGACACACCAACATACGCATAACCTCGCTGGATTCTCCTGACGCCATTGCCGATGTTATCCGTTCGGCGTCCGTAAGCGTGCTCCTTGCCGGAGAAGAGTTCCCCGCCGGGGAGCTTCCCGAAACTCCGGGCACAGCGCAGGGCCGGCTTGTAGGCGGGCGCGCATCGTGCTCTCCAGGCGACAAAGTGTTCTGCAAGTATTCCAGCGTAGACGAGCTCTACCGTATTATTCTCGGGCTTTATGCAGAGGTGTCGTCAGTTTCGGAGGAATCCGACGGAAAGCGCCGCGTGTTCAGTTTTGTCAGCACGAACGGCGGAGCGGGTTCTACGGCGGTTTCTGCTGCATTCGCGCAGAGCGCGGCGCGCAGCGGCATAAAGGTGCTTTATCTTTCGCTGGATAAGTTCGAATCATCTATAATGGCGCAGGAAAGCGACGCGGACGGCTGCATGTCCGACCTGATACTCGCTGCCATGTCAGCTGAAAAGACAAAGATAAATCTTCCGGCAAAGGCTGCTTCACTCATCAGGACGGACCCGGTCGGGGTCAGCTACATTCAGGGCTGCCGTTATCCCAACGATTTTGACGAGATGAATGGAGAGATGCTTGCAAGAGTCGTCGGCGCGTGCATTGCATCCGCGGAATACGGGTGCGTCGTCATCGACGGCAGTCTTGGCGACCAGCTCGTCAGGGATTATATCATCTCCAGCACTGACAGGCTGGTACTGGTATCCGAAAGCGACCTGCGCGCCGCGCAGAAGCTCCGCAGATACATCACCTGGCTCGGCAATCTGGATAAAAAGCTGAATAGAGATATTATGTCACGCACATCTGTCGTTATCAACAAGGGGAACTTCGCCGCCGGCAATGGAACGATAGACGGGGTAAGAGTGGCAGGTTCGATCCCGAAATATGGCGACAACAATATAAACGGCATAGCGTCCGCGATATCACGTCTTGCCCTGTGCGAGATAATACGTTCCAGATAAGGAGGAAGCATGCAAGTAGAGCTTGAACAGCTGACGGAGAAAATTCGCAATTCCATAAGGAACTATGCGATAACGAATGATATAAAGGACGATGAGCTTCGGAGCCTTATCGAAAGTACTGTCGCCGAGCAGACGGCGGGAAGATACATCAGCCTGTCCGAACGCCTCGAGATGACAGAACGGATATTCAGCTCTATCCGCGGACTGGGGCTTCTTGACGAGATAATCGGCGATGAGAGCATCACGGAGGTCATGATAAACGGACCGGACAATGTGTTCGTCGAAAAAAGCGGAAAGCTTACCAAGCTCGATAAGCACTTTGAGAGCCAGGAAAAGCTGGAGGACATAATCCAGAGGATAGTGAGCACTGCGGGACGCGAGGTCAACCAGTCAAAGCCTATCGTTGATACGCGTCTGCCTGACGGCTCCCGAGTGAACGTTGTAATGCCGCCAATCGCGCTGAACGGTCCCATCGTCACGATACGCCGGTTCTCAAAGGAACCGATGACCTTCGAAAAGCTGATAAAGTACGGCTCGGTGACTCCCGCAGTGAGGGACCTGCTGAAAGAGCTGGTAGAGGCGAAATTCAACATATTTGTCAGCGGCGGTACCGGCTCGGGAAAAACGACGTTCCTGAACGCGCTTTCTAACTATATCCCGTCCGACGAGCGCGTAATAACGATTGAGGACTCGGCAGAGCTTCAGATAGTCACTATACCGAACCTTGTAAGCCTTGAAACGCGTAACGCAAACTCGTCCTCCGAGGGCGAGATAACCATCAGGGATCTTATAAAGTCTGCGCTGCGAATGAGACCGGAGCGTATAGTGGTCGGAGAGGTGCGAGGCGGAGAGGCGCTGGACATGCTTCAGGCGATGAACACCGGACACGACGGTTCGCTTTCCACAGGTCACGCGAACAGCGCAGAGGATATGATGTCAAGACTTGAAACGATGGTGCTTACCGGTGCTGCCGGGCTTCCGCTTCCGGCAATACGTCAGCAGATAGTGTCCGCAGTCGACATAGTCGTTCATCTGTCCAGACTTAGGGACAAGTCCCGAAAGACCGTATCTATAAGCGAAGTGGACAGGATAGGCGAGGACGGTCAGATAAAGCTGAATCCGCTGTTTGTCTTTGAAGAGGACGAGGAAAGGTCGCGCCGGGAAAAAATGGTAGTCGGCTGTCTGAAACGTACTGATAATCCGCTTCACCACCCGGAGAAGCTAAAAAACGCAGGAAAGGACGTGGGTATCTTTGATAAAGCCAGGTTTGAAAAATACTATTGAAACGCCGGACTGCGGGGAAGCCGCACTTACAGGTTACGACTATCATGTCTATACGATGACGCTGCGTGACAGACTGCTGGCGTTCGTTATAGGCGCGGCGGGCGCAGCGATAGTCATGCACATATTCTTCGGGAATGTGTTCGTTGACCTGCTGGCGATGGTCGTCACCGGAATAGTCGCGCAGAAGATATATCGAAAAATGATGATAGAGCGCATAAAGAACAAGCTCACCATTCAGTTCAAGGATATGCTGGATTCTGTCACGTCTTCCATATCTGCCGGAAAGGTGGCGCAGGCGGCGTTTATGGACGCCGAAAAGGACATGCGTCTGCAATACGGCGAGGACAGCTACATATTCAGGGAGCTTCACAAAATAAACATCGGGCTGTGCAACAACCTGACGATAGAAACGATACTTAGCGATTTCGGCAGACGCAGCGGCGTCGAGGATATCGAGAGCTTCGCGAACGTATTCGTCATCGCCAACAGACAGGGCGGCAACATCAAGACGATACTCACGGAAACCAAGAGTATCCTGTGCGACAAAATAGAAATAGAGCAGGAAATAAAGACCATGCTCGGAGCGACAAAGAATCAGCTCAACATCATGATGATAATGCCGCTCCTCATCGTTCCGATGAGCGCAGGCTTCACCGAAGGCGCGGAAAACTCCTTCTCGAACATCATGGTGAAGGTCGGCGCGCTTATCGCATTCGTCATTGCTTACATCATAGGAAGAAAGATTACATCAATAAAAATGTGACGGAGGATATCGCTGATGAATGTGATATTACTTATTCTTGGCGTTGCTGCGTCGGCGTTTTACTGCGTCGTCTATTTCAGGAACGCTGATAAATACGAACAGATGGTCCAGGCGGCGGACGATGAGATAATAACCTTCCGGGAGCTGCTTCCCGTTGGCCTTGCTATCATTCAGAAGTTCAACATAAAGACCGCCGACATAAGCATAAAGAAGCGGCAGAAAATTGCCGAGCTGTACACCAATCAGTATACCGACTTTTATTGCCTTGTCACCCGCGCAGCTGCGATAAGCTATCTGGTGACATTCCTGCCGCTGGGGCTTCTGCTGGGCGCGATGATGAACAGCGTCCTGGTGCCTTTGCTGGCGTTGGTGCTTTCGCTGTTCATGCCTTACTATACCAGCATGCGAATGGATACGATGATAAAGAACAGACGCGAGGAGCTTCTTCTGGACTATCCCACGGTTCTGTCCAAAATGGCGCTGATGATAAATGCCGGCATGATGCTGTCCGAGGCATGGAAGACCGTTGCCGTATCAGGAAACCGCATGCTCTACAAGGAAATGCAGCGTACCCTTGTGAATATCAACAACGGCATGCCTGAATTGCAGGCATACAGCGAGTTTGGCACATCGTGCAGAATAAACGAGCTGAAAAAGTTCTCGTCCATTATCTGCCAGAATGTTGAAAAGGGCAACTCTGAAATGGTTCAGGTCATGAAACAGCTCTCGATAGAAGCGTGGGCTGTCAAGAAGAACATAGCAATTTCCCGCGGAAAGAACGCAGAAACCAAGCTCATAATCCCTATCGGTATAACATTTCTGGCGATAATTATTATGATAATGGTGCCGATAATGTCGAATATGAGTTTCTGACGAGCGGCAGGTTTGGTGATTTATATGAATACAGACAGCAAAAAGCCCGCTAAAAAACAAGGATTGTTATTCCGCGATGTATTTCCGCGGATAATGTTTATTCTTGGATTTATCGTATTTAACATCGCGATGGTGGTGGGACTTCAGGCGATAGATACCGGATTAGGTGAAATCGGAGTGCTCAAATTGGCGTGGAAAGCGCTTGTAATGTCATTTGTAGAGTTTATTTGTATTCTAGAAGCGGTCATGTTACATATGAACAAGGTAGTTCCTATAATCATATGCGTTGCTGGGTATATACTGACGCAGCATTTTTCGCTTGTGTCCAGGTTTTTCAGCTTTATTGTCGGACTGTTCGGGCAAGGAGGAAGCCAATGAAAAGCATATTCAGGCTTCTCAACTGGTTTCGCTCCGAAAACGGAAGCTCTAACGCTTCGCTGTTCCTTTTTGCGGGGATAGCTTCCGAGCTTGCCCTGTTGATAGACATTCTGTGCATTATAATCGCGACCGGCGGGCTTGAGTACGACTTCGACCCGTTCGGCGCGGGCTGCCTTACCGGAGCCGGGTGCCTGGTGCTGATGGTGCTGTGCGGGGTGCTCCTCTGCCGCGAGGAACAGATGACGTGCTATATCGTATCCGCCGTTGTTGCTGTTGTGCTGGCAGCAGCTATGGTGGTGTTCAGGGCGAATGTGCTTGAATGCTGTAAACAGATATTGAGTTCTGTCAAGCTGTTGGATACGGATTTTACTTCCCCCATTGCGGTGGATAGTACAAGAAACTGATAATAGGCGTTTTCGCTTGTTATATAAAATTATATGGAAAGGAGGTAATATTATGAAAGACTTAACTTTCAAGATGTGGTGCAAGGCACAGTACGCTAAGCAGCACATCAAGTCGCACCTTGCCGGTGAGGAGGGCGGCGCTGATGGTATCATTATCGCAATTATCATCATCATTATCGTTGTTGCCCTTGGTATAGTATTCAGAGACCAGATTGGCAAATGGTTCAGTTCTCTTGCTGGTCAGGCAAACTCGGAAATCACAGATGCAACTACAAGTCCGGCTTACACTACTGTATGATAACAGTACTCAATTCAATGCCGGCACGGCAAGTGCCGGCATTGGATCATATTTCTTAGTTCATCACAAATGTGAGGATATATAATGAGATCAAAAATAGATTTTCGCTCGGAAAACGGCGCGGCGTACGTCATGGAAGCGGTCATCGTTTACCCTATCGTCATGATAGCAGTGGTCTTTCTGATAATGGTCGGAATGACGTTCGCGCAGAAATCCATGCTCCAGCACCACGCAAACGAGCTTTCAACATATATCGCCAAGGTGATACGCTACCCCGGCTACCAGTACATAGAAAAGCCCTTCTACGAAGGGGATTCTGATGGAGAGGTTACACGCGAGATGGTCGATAATGCAATGAAGCAGATCGATCCTTACCGCTACCTTTTCAATATCATCGGCAATCAGTACAGGGCTCCGACCGATTCGAACGGCGACCAAGTGGTTTCTGAATGCGAAGTGCAGATAGTGAAGTACCTTGACGGCCACGGCTTCCTGAAACCCGCTGCCGGAGCCGCGCCGAAGCCGTCGTCGTCCACATACAGCGGCGTGAAGGACGCAGCGGAGCAGAACGGCCGCTCCTGCTACATCTCAGCCACCACATCGCGCGTGTCGGTTTATCTGGGGCAGTATTACGTCTTCGCAGACTTCTTCAGAATGATAGGCGTAGGCGGCAAGCGAATGACCATCACCGGTGAATGTACGACCTATGTCTGCGACACCGTCGAGCTGGTCCGCATAACCGATATGGCGTTCGATGTGGTGAATTTCGTTGCCGGCAAGCTTGGCTTGGATTTGGATAAGATCACGGATGCGATCCAGAAGGTCACTGGCAATTCCGGAAAATAAATGGTCTGGAGAGGTGCGCTATGCTAAAGTTCTTAAAGAAGAGGGAAGCGTCAGTATCGATTTTCCTGCTGATAATCATGTTCCCAATGTTCGTGTTTTCGTTCGGTATAGTGGATATATGCAAGATAATGATGGCGGAGGACGTTATGCAGGACGCGTCAGATCTTGCGGCGAATTCTGCGCTGACGGCTTACGACAAGACGTTGAAAGATATCTATGGTCTGTTGGCGAATTCGTCGACGGAAGAAGAACTGACGAAAAATATACAGGAATACTATATCACCACTCTGGAAACGAGCGGCGCAAAGCTTTCTGAAGATGACAAAAAGATCGTTCAGAATCTGATAGCCGACCTCACCCAAACCAGTATAGACGCCGAGAAACTGGGCGGAAATCAGGGTCTGCTCAAGCTCCGCTCGGAGGACAAGGACGGCAATGCCATAACTGCTTCACCGGTGGAGGCGTCTGCCATATCCAATCCAGCGGTAATGAAACGGCAGATAATCGAGTATTCAAAGTATCGCGGACCCGTTAGCCTTGCGTCCGGAATGTTGGAGAAGCTCGGCGTGCTTTCGGATACGGGAAATCAGACCGAGGCGACGCAGAAAAAAATAGAATTTGAAAAGAAGATGTCATCTGTCGGCGCGACCGCGCAGGAACTGTATACCATGTTCAGAATATATTTCTATAATGCCGACAGGCTGGAGTGTCTGTGCGAATATACAGGTGAGCCGCACAGCCAGCACCCTGCATTTGAACTGATGTATTCCAACACCGACGCCAAAAAAACCGAGCAGGACAGAGTAAATGAATACGCGATACATTCCAGATACAAAATAACCGAAGAGGAAAAGGCGACTGACGCTTCCCTTCAAAAGACTATAGATTCCAACATGCTCACAGGCGTTATCAGGGAAAAGCTCGACACTGCGGCTGAAACGCTGGAGCTGCTCGCAATATACTATCCGTTTTTCAGCGCTCCCGGTAAAATGAGGAGCGACACCGCTGTTTCCGCAGGGAGCGTACCAAGTACGCCGGAGGCTCTTGAGCAGAGGCTTATGGAACTGGCAGGACCTGGCTCGGCGCTGTCAAACGCAGCAAAAGTGGCCAGCAAAGCCAGCGCCGACGAATTGACAAGAAACGGCCGTAAATGGTTCGACAGCATAACTACGAGCGCGTATAAAAACGAAAAAATGGACGAGAGCAAACGAAAGCTTGATCTCATCAATCTTTTCCTGCCGCTGTATAACAGTCAGTTCAGTGATTCCGGCATCGCCAGCGGGTTTGCGAAGGACTATGCAACATTCAAAAAATGCTATGAGAAGGCTGAAGAACTGACGGAAGAGATCAGCGAAAAAAGCAAGGATTACGACGCGCTGATAAGCCTTAGCGCGGCACTTTCAGACTCCGATATACGAGATGCAAGCAAATTCATTGACTATCAGGATTCCATAGAAAAATGCCTGAAGCCGATTTGCAATGACCTTGACAGAAGGCTCACACATTCTACTGACCAGATACTTGAAATATATTACGAGCTTTATCAGCAGTATCTGCTGCTTGACAAGATCGTGACCGACGGCACGCTCGACGAGCTTTACGGCAAGATAAACAAGGCGCAGGACGCCGCTGTAAGCTACAAAAATGCCGTTGACAATGTTGGCACGGACAGCGTCAAGACCAGCATGTCCAGCCAGTGCGATTCTGAAACGAGCACCCTCGTGAAGCTAAGCGAGGCGGACAAGGAAAAAATCAAATCTACGCTCGCAAGCCGCAGGGACGAGTATAAGACATGGCTGAATTATATCCGCGGCATTACAGTCATGAGCGAGTACGTCGTGAAGCATGCGATGACGATAAGCTCGCCAGCTGCGGCGCAGGGCGATATGGCGGATATATCAAAGTATCGGCTGACCTCCAGTGAATTGTTCAATCTGCTTCAGAGTTTTATAAGGAATCAGGGAGGATACAGGCTTAGCGGCGTATTTGGTTTCGGAAACCTGCTGGTAAGCGCACCGTCCAGACCGTACACTAAACTGACCTCATGGAAGGACGGAATCGCGGACCTTCAGAAAAACAACCTCTTTGTGAAGATAAAGGAAATGGCGTCGCCCGTTGAAGATACCCCCAAGGACGATAAGGCTAAAAAAGAGGTCAAGGAACTGGGAAAGACGAAAACCGACGCTGATGGAAATACCGTTTCCGATATGAATACTACTCCCGGAACTGACAACTCCTCCGGTACATCTTCAGGGAGCTCTTCCGGAGGAAGCGGTTCGTCTGAACAGGAAAAATCACTTCCGGATTTCTATGAGATAGCCAAGGATATCAAGACCTTCGATGAGTTCTACTCCGAATCGCAGAGCGCGTCGGGAGGTTCCGGCAATAGTTCTGCCAAAGGAACGACCCTCAACGGTACTGGAAGCGATGATGACGTGTCGCAGGGCGCGATAGATTCCCTCGCCGCTGTCGGAAAACAGCTTGCAAGCCTTGCCGAGGCGGCGCGCGACAATCTGCTGATGACAGAATATATGACCAATCAGTTCAGCTGCCACACGACCGACCTCAAGGACGGAAAGAAAAATACAGACAAGAAAACGATGGAAACGACCATGACAGGCGAGCTTTATCCGGAATATACAAGTCTGTACAAATGCGAGATAGAATACATACTTTACGGTCAGGACAGCAACCTCAAGAATGTTGCCGCTGCAAGCGCTATCATTTTCGGTATACGCTTTGCGCTCGACCTGATATACTCGTTCACTGATTCGGAGATACGCACGTTCACGCTTTCTGCTGCGACTGCCGCCGGAGGGATATTCCCGTTTTCCATACCGCTCATTCAGACAGTAATACATATCGGGCTTTCAATAGCCGAAGCCGGCTACGATGTTGAAGAGCTGCTGAACGGATATTCCATACCGATATTTAAAAACAATGAAACATGGGTATTCAAGCCGACGGGGCTTGCCAAAAAGGCAGGAGAAAAAGTACTCACCACGCTCGCGGACGCTGCGGTGGACGCTGCCAGCGATGGCGCCGTAAAGCTCATCGACGATCTGGCTAGCGGCGCAACCAGCGGGATAGATGAAAATTCAGCGGAGTTTAAGGCGTTTGTAGATAAGCAGGAAGCGGAGATAAAATCGAAGATAGAATCGGAGATAAAGCAGCCGCTTATGGATAAAATACAGCAGCTTATTCTGACGGCGCGCGAAAAGACCGACGAGGTCAAATCGAACCTGAAAGAAACGCTGAAGAACGTCAAGGCTGACCTCTATGATTCGCTCGGGCTGAACGATGCAGGCAACGACCTCATCAAGCGCGCCGAAAAGGAGATACTGGACGCTCTCAATACCGATGAGATAGCAGACAGCGCCTTTGCATATCTCGGGGAGATCAGGCAGGCTGCGACAAATTCCCCGTCCTCTTCCGCTGACTGGTCCGAGGCGACGCAGAAACTTCAGAATCTTCTTGATGAAAAGGTGTTCAAGAAGCTCAACACTCTCATAGAGAATACCGTCAAGAAAATCAAGGACGCCGAGGACGGTATAAAGACCCGCGCCAAGACAGCGATAAATGACCTCGCGAAGAAGGCGAAGGACGGTACCATCAGCGGCGCGGAGGAGATAAAAAACGCGCTCCACGAGGATATAAGCAGCGCGCTGTCCGGTTCGAAATCCAAGGTATCCCTTAAAAAGGAACAGAAGGGCTTTACCAAATCCTCGGCGCTTTCCAATCTGCTCATGATGAATTACAAGGAATATCTGTATGTGTTCATGCTTATAGGCTTCTGCACCGGTGCGGAGCCGGAAATGCTCGCGCGCGCCTCAAAGGTCATGGAGGTCAACTGCCGCAAGGCGGGCGCGGGTGACAGTTATACGCTGAACTCTGCGGCAACTCTTATCGTCACGGACGCGTCATGCAGCGTCAGGACCGTGTTCTATGGCGCGGCGTTCAAAGATGGAAAGCTTGACTTTTCCGGAAAACCTGACCGCTACAAATTCTCATGCCGGTCTTACGCGGGGTATTAAAATGATAAAAAAACTAAAAAACCAGCAAGGCTCATATACGTTAGAGGCGCTGATATCCCTGACGGCTTTCGTTATCGTGATAATGCTCGCGTATATGCAGGTCAAGGCGGTCATTGCCGAACAGATAATGCAGCACGCTGTTGACAACATTTCACAGCAGGTCGCGTCGTATGTGTACATCATCGACCGCGCGGGTCTGGTCTTGCAGCATTCGGACGATGAGCTTCAGAACACCAATGGCCTGATCACGACCACCACCAAGAATTTCAATGATATGTCTGGGCTGATATCCAAGATTTTTTCTTCCGGCGAGGTCAACAGCGGCACCGCCAAGGATATATCGTCGTCGTTTTCTACGTTCATCGACGGAGTTGTGACCGGAATACAGAAGATAGATGTTAAAAAAGAGGGAAAGGAAGCGGCAAAGCAGCTGGGTGAGGACCTCATCAAAACTGCGTCTAACTACGGAATGAGCAAGCTTTATGACCTCCTGCTTGACTGCTATCTTCCTATGGACAGGGCAGATTTCTGTAAGATTTTCAATATCAAGCCGGAATCTATAAGTTTTTCATCGTCCAGAATATTCCCGACAAACAAGAATAACAGCATATTTGTCGCAGTGAGCTATGACGCCTATCCGGCGTACAGGTTTGCCAACGTTGGTGAACACAGGGTCATAAAATGCGCTTATACTGCCGCTTGGGTCAAATCCAACGCCAATGACTGACAGCAGGGGGAGAATAGCTTGACACTGATTTTTTCATTGCTCATTGCCGCTGTCATCGGCGCAGGCGGGTACTGGTTCACGTTAAGGTATTTCAGGAGCAAGGACGACAAGGCGGAATATCCACGCCGGAAAAAGCTCATATTTGCGGCAGTGACCGCGTTGGTGTTCGTTGGGGTGGCGGTATGCTTTCCGCTGTTCACGGACCCGGAGGAGCGCAGTATGTTCGAGGCGCTGCGTGCCGTCGCGGCGATGCTGGGGCTGTATTATGTGGCGGTGATAGACTGGAAGTTCCATCTTATTCCCAACAGGTACCTGCTCGCTTTCCTTATACTCACGCTAGTACTTCTGGGCGGCGAGGCGCTGACTGACTTCCCGGGATTCCGGGTCAACATAATACTGTGCCTTATAGGCAGCGTGGTTTGCGGTGTGATGTTTCTCATCACGAACCTTCTTTCTCATAACGGGCTGGGAATGGGCGACGTGAAGCTAGTGTTCATTCTGGGACTTCTGCTCGGACTGGACGACACCCTTGGAGGACTTCTGTGGACGTTTGTTTTCTCTGCCGCAGCCGGGATAGTTCTTATTATCAGAAAAAAAGCCAAGATGAAAACGAAAATCGCTATGGGACCATTCTTCTTCCTGGGATTCCTGTGCAGCAATATCATGTATATCATTTCGGGCTTTTTCGGAGGTTAACATATGAAATTAGGCAAAATTATGGCACTTGCTATGGCGGGACTTTCGCTGGTGTCAGCGGCGGCAGTCGCCATGTCGTTCAGTTCTTCTGATGACGCAGCGGAAAGGGAACGTCAGCTTATCAGTCAGTATGATATATACGACAAGAAAAAGATGTATCAGGAGGCGGCGGATACATATAAGCAGCTCATTGCCGCGCACCCTGACGACTATGAGATGTTCAGGGTATATTCCGATTATTGCACCCAGCATGAATTTTTCGACGAGGATTTCGCCGTGTGCAGGCAGCGTATCGAGCGGCAGTCTGCGGCAGAGAAAGGCGGCTCTGACGGACTCCGGCTGCTGAACGACGAATCCTGGCCGTTTGAGCGTGTGATGGAATATATGTATTCCCATGAGGACAAGAGCTTTTACACCCAGCTGCATAAGTACATCGAGATATTCACTGCAGAAAAATACCCGAACATAAATAAATATCTTACCGGGCTGTATTCCCAGACCAGGGGGGATCTCAAATATATGTCCGGTCAGTATGCCAGCGTGCTGCCGTGGAGCGGCGACTACGCCATAGCGCAGAATAACAAGGGGGTATACTGCGTGGCAGGACCAACTGGCGTCGCTGCCGGAACGAGCAGATATGGTGAAATATATTCCTACAGCCCCGCTGAGCAGCTGCTAGCCTGCGTGCATGAGGACCAGCTGGTATATGTGAATTTCTCCGGCTCGAGAAAGCGCGTGCCGTTCGATGAAAATAAAATGCAGCTTCTGAATTATGAATATCTCGGCGCTTTTTCCAACGGCATTGCAAATATCCGCCTTTCCGAGGGCAACTGGGGCTATATAAACTACGACCGCTCCGGGAACAGCATCGACCTCATAATGTCCGGATATCAGTATGCTGCGCCCATGAAAAACAATGTCGGCGCAGTCAAAACTGACGGCTCATGGAAATTCTTTTCCCGCGGGAAAAGCGGATTTATAACTGCCGAGGGCGCATATGCTGACCTCTATCTTGACGAGAACCAGAATGCGCTGTCCGAATGTTGTATCAGCGTCAATGGCGCGACCGAATATGCGCTGACGGCATTTGTTAAGATGAACGAGGGCGAGAGCTGGACTCCGGTAATGATACGAACCTCCGACGAGGGCGCGTCCGTAACGCCGATAGGCACGGAGAAATACGACGAAGTGACGCCTTTGTACGGATATGCTGCGGTAAGCGCCGCAGGGAAGTGGAAAGTTATCGACGCCAGCGGAAATACGGTGCTTTCTCCTGAATGTGACAGGCTTGGGACATATGGCTGCGGCTTTGTCAGCTTCGAAAAAGACGGCAGGTGGGGATATATCTCCATTGACGGAAATACGGTGATAGACCCGGTATTCGACGAGGTGATATCGTTCAACAGTTCGGGCACTGCGTTCGTGCGTGAGAATGATATATGGCACCCTATAAGACTGAAAGAATATGTTTATAAGGAGGAAGCCTGATGTATAACAATAAGATGCATGTCATGACCGAGGGAGCGCTCATAAGGCTGGTATATGACATGGCTCCGGGAGAGGTCATACGCCGTTTCGACAACGGAATGCTGTCCAACAACTCCATCGGCGGTATAGTGAGCTTCAGCGTAAGCTATGACAACGGGAACACCAGACTGATATACAGCCTTAACGTCAGACCCGCTTTAGCTTCCATGCTAAGGCAGAACATGACTAAAAACACCGTGCTCTCGATATTCAGGAACATTGCCGCCGTGATGGAAAATTCACAGCTGTTCATGCTAAGCGAAAGGAACTTCGTCCTCGACCCTAGATATATTTTCGTAGACAGCAGCGACCTGTCTGTGGAAATGATATACGTCCCGACAAATGACGTCTGCGGCGTCTATCTCGGGCAGTTCATAAAGACCTGCATCACTCTCGGCGTGTTCGACACCTCTGTGGACAGCTCATATCTGACGCAGCTCCTTAATTTTGTGAACACTCATTCGGACGTGTCCGCTTCAGGACTTAGAAAGCTCATCGACGACATGATGAACGACAAGACGCCGGCGCCGCAGCCGCGTCAGCCTGCTCCGGCGGCGCAGCCGGTACGCCCTGCCGCTGTGGCGAAGTCTGCGGCCCAGGCGGTTGGTCCCGCTTCGGAAAGTACACCTGCACAGCCTTCAGCGGCAAAGAATAAGAACGGTCTGTTCGGTTCGCTGCTGAATCGCTCAAAGGAAGCTGCGCCCGCGAAGAACGCCGCCAGTCCTGCTCCGGCAGCCAAGGCGGTGAAGCAGCCGAAGCAGGTCCAGACGGCTCCGGGATTTTCTGGAATAGCGATACCCGGCGCAGACCAGCTTATAATTGATGGAAAGCAGCAGGAAAAGAAAGCAGCGATGCCGGCTGTGCCCTGCCTTGTGGACAAAAACGGACGCAGTATCCCGGTCAGCGGTTCTCCCTTCTGGATAGGAAAGAGCAGGCAGTCGCAGATAGTCAACAGCCTGGTGATAGACGGCGACGCGGGAGTGAGCAAAAATCACGCCTATATCGAGAATGTAAACGGGAAGTACTACATAGTTGACCCCAAATCCACCAACGGAACATTCATCAATGGGAAGATGATAGCCAAGAACACCCGGACGGAGCTTAAGGACGGAATTAAGATAGGTATCTGGAAGGAAGAATTTATATTCAGGGTGAAGTGACGCATGAATTATAAATACTATCTGAAAAGCGATATCGGAACGACTCACGCTGTCAACCAGGATTCTGCGTTTGCGCAGGTGAAAGGCACTGCCAGGGGTAAGGCGTTTCTGGGAGTCGTGTGTGACGGCATGGGAGGAATGTCCGCCGGCGATTACGCCAGCGGCGTCGTATCGGGCGCGTTCATGAGGTGGTTCAGGAGCTTCAGCCCCAAAAGCTCCGGCGAGGATATACAGGGCTGGCTCTTCGCTGAATGGGACGAGCTGATATCCTGGTGCAATAACGAGCTTTTCGGACTGGGAGTACAGCGCAATGCGGCGATGGGAACGACTCTCTCCGCCTTGCTGATAGTCGGCGGGGAGTACTACATTGCCCAGCTTGGGGACAGCCGCGTCTATTATCGGGGCTGCGGTTCGCCGGTATTGCTCACCCGGGACCATTCCTATGTGATGGATATGGTCCAGAAGGGCATGATGACCGAGAACGAGGCGGCCGCTTCAAAGCAGCGGAATATACTTACAAAATGCGTCGGCTGCGCGGACCACATCACCGCAGACCATTATACGGGCAGCGTCAGTCAGGGGGATATATTCCTGCTTTCGACCGATGGCTTTCACAGTAGAACGGATATTGACAGAATGAGTCTGGTCATGTGCGGAGCCGGGAACCGCGACCTTAAGGGCTGTATTCTTTCCGCGATAGACGAACGGAAAAAGAGCGGGGAAAAGGATAATATCACGGCGTTGGCTGTTCAGCTGGTCTGAATCAGCAGAAAAGAGGTTTTTATGTTTTGCAGTAAATGTGGGTCTAATATAAACGAGGGGGCAAAATTCTGCCCGGTGTGCGGAGCTCCGCAGAACTCCGGTCAGAACCCGTCGGTCCCGGATTCGGAAAGCGATACGGTCTATTTTGGCGCGGGTGTCAGCGGCCCCGGACAGTATGCGCCGCAGCAGTCGCCAAATGAAGAGGATACGGTTTTCATGGGAGCTTTGCCTGTGGAAAGCGACAATGGTTCGTCCGAGGAGGACACTGTTTTTATGGGAGCGGCGCCCCGGACGGACAGCAGCGTGTTCCCGCACGCCCCGGCTTCTGCCCCAGCCAGCTCGAGAACCCCCGAGCATAATAAGCGCAACAGCTATGAAAGCTCAAATATCGGTATATCCACTCCGAAGAAAATAATCATTATTGCGGGTCTGGTCATTATTGCTGCGCTGGCAGTATATCTCGTGTTTGATTTTATGTCCGCGTGAGTCCTCTGACCGTGGGATCGCATGAATATAAAAGGTACGGGCGCCCGCTGTATTTGTAAAGAAAACCGCCCCCATTGCCTGAACTGGCTCCGGGAGCGGTTTTCCATCTATATCGAGCGCTTCAACGTCCCACTGGATAACTGTAAGCCCCATGCCCTCGATCGTGGTTATCACGGTGTCGTCGTACTCGCCGTAGGGGGCGCGGTAGAGGGTCGGTTCAGTGCCGGTGATGTCCTTTATTTTCTGGGAGGCTGACTTGGTGTCGGTGATGAGGTCGTTTACGTTCATACCCTTAACGTGCGGGTGGACGTCCGAGTGGTTCTGGATCTCGTGGCCGGCGTCAGCGAACATTTTAACGTCGTCGGGATAGCGGTCGCACCAGTCGCCGGTCACGAAGAAAGTAGCCCGGGCGTCGTATTCGTCGAGAATATCTATCAGCTCCTGCGTGTTGGAGTTTTCCCAAGCCACGTCGAAGGTCAGCGAGATTTTATTATCGCCGCGCTCCACGCAGTATACCGGGAGCTGACGCTCGGTTGCCTGCGTGCCAACCGAGGTTAGTATCGCTCCGACTCCTGCCGCCGCTGTCGCCGCTGCGAGAAGCCCTATGGCTGTCAGGCGTTTTACCTTTTTTTTCGTAAGTGTTATCATGCGCATAAAATGTCCCTCCTGCAGTTGTGTGACGTGAGATTTTCCAGCCTGCCGCCGCTGGTTTTTCTGGTGGAATATATGCGTTGTCCGGGACAAATATGACAAGCGCGGGAAGCGTTAAGCTGTGAATAAAAAGTCTGCGTTGCGATTTCTTTGGTGGAAACTATAATTTAGCGCTACATGGAAACTACTGCGTCAGCAATTGGTTTTCGCTTCCTTTTGCTTACAAAAGGAAGTGGGAGCGTGAGGGCAAAGCCCTCACACTTCGCGCGCCAGCGCGAATACTCCGCACGGAGTGCGGCTACTCTGCGCGCCGGCGCGCAGTTAAACGTAAAAAGCGCTAAAGGGGTGTGGGGGAAAACAAGAGTTTTCCCCCACAAGCAACATATAAAATCTAGTCGTGACTATCCTCCGAAACAGTCCGGTGGACTGTTTCGGAAGCACACTACGCCGCTAAATTCTAGTTTTCAGTAGATATCCTTCTTATTCCTGATATGCCGCCGAATGAGCACGAATATCATAAGCCCCAGGCAGAGCAGCAGGAACACAGGAACTATCCAGCGGTTCGGAGTTTCGTTTTCCGCGGATTTCATCTCCGTCCAGAGGGTCTGCATCTGGAGGTTCGCCTCATCGGAGAGGTTTACAAATATCGTGGTGTTCTCGTCGAGGTAGTCGTTCCCGGGGTAGGATACCGGATTACTGCGGGTCTCCTCGTCGAGCATTTCGTACGCCCCGCTGTGCGGCGTGGAATAGCAGATGTAGTCGATGTTGGAGTAGGCGATATCCGGCTCGCACATGAAGTTGATGTACATTTCCGCCGCTTCCTTCTGGCGGGAGCCCTTCGGAATGCACATCGCGTCAACGAACAGATTCGTTCCGCTCTTCGGGACTACGAAATCCAGATCCTCGTTGTCCTCAAGTATCGTCAGCGCGTCGCCCGCGTAGTAGGGAGCTATCCACGCGTCGTTAGCCGCCATTTTATCGAATATCTCGTCCATTACGTACGCCTGGACCACCGCTTTCTGCTCCTTGAGCTTGTTTGCGGCGGCGGTAAGCTCCACCGGATCCTCGGTGTTGATGGAGTACCCCATCATTATCTCGGATATCGCGAACGCGTCCCGGGGATTATCGAACATCAGTATCTGGTCGGCGTAGTCCTCGTTCCAGAGAATATCCCAGTCGATATCCTCCTTCGGAATGTCTATCATCGCGGTGTTGTATATCAGCCCCACGGTCCCCCATGTGTAGGGCACGGAATACGCGTTGTCCGGGTCGTAGGCGGGGTCGACGAAGGTAGGCATAATGTAGCTGAAATTCGGGATATTGTCGAAGTTCAGCGGCTCCAGCATGTCCTCCTTTATCATCTTGGATATCATGTAGTCCGACGGGATTATAACGTCGTAGTAGGTTCCGCCGCCCTTCAGCTTTGCGTATAGTTCCTCGTTGGTGGCGTAGTTCGTGTAGTTCACCTTGATCCCGGTGAGCTTTGTGAATTCCGCGTTGACGTTGAGCGTTCCCGCGTCTGCGCCGGTGGAGATGTACTCGCCCCAGTTGTAGACGTTTATCGAGAGGTTCTGCCCCTTGAACCGGGTGTAGTAATCCATGTCGCTGACGGTCAGGGTCTGCGCCTCGGATTCTTCGGTCTCGGAGGTTTCGGCGTTCTCGACGGTTCCGGAGCCTGTTCCCGCCGCACCGGAGCAGCCGGTCAGCAGAGCGGCGCAGATAACCGCGCAGAGCGGTCTGAAGATGTGGTTTTTCATTCCTCGTCGCCTCCGTTTGCACGATTTCTCTGTTCCTGCTTTGTTTCGATGATGTGCTTTACCACCAGCACGATAACTACCACCACGAATATCAGAGTTGACAGAGCGTTGATTTCCGGGGAAATTTTACGGCGGGTCATAGAGTAGATCGTGATAGGCAGGGTCTGCGAGGTGGAGCCGCTTGTGAAGTAGCTGATAACGAAGTCGTCGAGTGAGAACGTGAACGACATCAGGAATCCGCTGACCACGCCGGGCATGATCTCCGGGAGTATCACCTTGCGGAGCGCGGTGAACGGGCTGCATCCGAGATCCTGAGCGGCTTCGAAGAGGTTAGGATCCATCTGGCGGAATTTCGGCATGACGTTCAGGATAACGTAGGGAACATCGAACGTGATATGAGCGATAACCAGCGTCACAAAGCCGAATTCGAGGTTCATTCTTGCGGCGAAGAACACGAACAGCAGCATGAGCGAAACGCCGGTGACTATCTCCGGGTTGACGATAGGCATGTTTGTGATGTTCATAACTATCGCCTTGGGGACCTTGCGCATGGAGTTGATCCCGATAGCGGCGAGGGTTCCGAGCAGCGTAGCCGCAATGCTGGCTATTACGGCGATTATTATGGTGTTCATCAGCGAGGAGATGATGACCTCGTTGCGGAACAGCTTCGCGTACCAGTCGAGCGTGAATCCGCTGAACACGGAACGGCTCTTGGTCTCGTTGAACGAGAACACGATAAGCACGAAGATCGGCACGTACAGGAACATAAGAACAAGTCCCATGTACACCTTGGAAAGAGTTTTCAATTTATACACCCCATTTTTTAATTCGGAATTCTTAATTCGGAATTCGGAATTTCGGTGTCCGCTTCGCGGACGGATTTTAATTTTATACAAGCGGGCAGCAGCCGAGCTATTGGGAATTGTGCTTTGTTATTGCCACCAGAATGCTTATCAGCTCCTGACAGTCGGAATAGATGCTGTTGAAGGCTTCTTTGCTTATATAACCGCTCTCATAAAGCAGTTCAAGCCAGTATTCAGTTTCGCTTGCTTCTTTCAGTGAAATATTAAGCCGGGAATAAAAGTCCGCACTTGACTGACCGCGTATGGCTTCCCGGACGTTTGCACCTATACTCGTACCGCTTCGCAGCACTTGTTTTGAAAGGATAGTTTCATGCTTTTCAGCAGTCAGGAACTGATACATTCGTATTATTCTGAGCGCGAAAGCCTTGGATTTGTCAACGATTAAATTAGATTTCATTCAGATAAGCGGCGAAGCCGCAACCATAATTCCGAATTCCGAATTCCGCATTCCGAATTTAAATAAGCACCTGATCGTCCGGATTGAACTGGTTCATAATCGTCATGATAAGCAGGATAATCACCATCAGCACCAGTGAGATACCCGCGCCGAGGTGCGGATTATATGCGTTTCCGAGGAACTGCATTTCGATGAGGTCGCCGATGAGCAGGTTGGAGCCGCCGCCGAGCATTCTCGAGATTATGAACGTGCTGATAGCGGGGACGAACACCATCGTAACTCCAGACATGATGCCGGGAACGGAAAGTGGAACCACCACCCTGAACAGCGTGGACACCGGATTGCACCCGAGGTCAGACGCGGCCTCGATGAGGCTCTTGTCTATCTTGACCATTACGGAATACAGCGGGAGTATCATGAACGGGAGGTAGTTGTAGACCATTCCGAGCACGACCGCGCCCTCCGTGTTTATGAGCTTCAGCGGACCTATGCCTATCATTCCGAGGAGGTTGTTGATTATGCCGTTGTTGCCGAGGAGGGTCATCCAGGCGTAGGTGCGCAGCAGGAAGTTCATCCACATCGGGAGCATTACTATCATCAGCATTGTGCCCTGGTGGTGCTTCTTCATGCGGGAGAGAATGAACGAAACCGGGTAGGCGAGCACCAGGCAGACGACCGTAGCGATTATCGCCAGCCATATCGAGCGCACGAAGATATTCGTGTACTGCCCGACGTTCGCGATGTAGTCCAGCGTGAAATGGCCTTCCTCGTCGGTGAACGCGAAGTACGCCACCATCAGCAGCGGCACGACGATGAACACAGCCATCCAGACGAGGTACGGCGCTGCGAAAACCTTAAGCTTCTTCATTGTCGTTCACCCCCATCAGCGCGGGATAGGAGCCGGGCTGCTTCGATTTCTTCATGATGTGTATATCGAATGGGTCGACGGTCATGCCGATAACGCTGCCGACTGGCTCCGCCTTGGTGGAGTGTATCAGCCACTTGTGGTCGACGCAGTCGACGGTCATTTCGTAGTGCACGCCCTTGAATACCACCGATTCCACGATGCCGGTGAGCTGCGCCTGCTCCGCGGGGATAACCTTGACGTCCTCCGGGCGGATAACAACGTCCACCATTTCGTTCTTGCCGAAGCCCTTGTCGACGCACTCGAACCTTTTCCCCGCGAACTCGACGAGGCAGTCCTGCGGCATGCAGCCGTTGACGATGTTGCTCTCGCCGATGAAGTCCGCGACGAACGCGTTGACCGGCTCGTTATAAATATCGATAGGCGAGCCTATCTGCTGAATGTGTCCGTTGTTCATTACGACTACGGTGTCGCTCATGGTGAGGGCTTCCTCCTGGTCGTGGGTGACGTAGACGAAGGTAAGCTCCAGAGCCTGCTGTATCTTGCGCAGTTCGGTCTGCATCTCCTTGCGGAGCTTGAGGTCGAGCGCGCCGAGAGGCTCGTCCAGCAGCAGGATTTTCGGGTGGTTTACAAGCGCCCTTGCTATCGCGACGCGCTGCTGCTGGCCGCCGGAAAGGCGCTGTATCGAGCGCTTTTCGAACCCGGTGAGGTTCACAAGCTCCAGCATTTCTCCGACGCGGCGGACTATCTCTTTTTCGCTGACCTTCTTTATGCGCAGTCCGAAGGCGATGTTCTCGTATACGTTAAGGTGCGGGAACAGCGCGTACTTCTGGAACACCGTGTTTACGTCGCGCTTGTGGGGCGGCAGGTCGTTTATGCGCTTGCCGTCAAGCAGCACGTCTCCCGACGTGGGGGTGAGGAACCCGCCGATGATACGCAGCGTTGTGGTCTTGCCGCAGCCTGACGGGCCCAGCAGCGTCACGAACTCCTTGTCCCTGATATCAAGATCTATGTTTTTCAGGATCTTTTCGCCGTCGAATTCCACGACGATGTTGCGCAGGCTGATAATATTTTCCATGATTTCTGCTTGCCTACCTTCCTTTTTTCTGAGAAAATACGCGCTTTTTCGGCAGCGCACATACCAAATAACAGTTTATAATAAAATACCCGATATGTCAATGATATTTTTGCACAAATGCAGATTTTTTTAGGGGCGACCTTAAGATATTCATATCATTTTCCCGCGGTCTGCAATTATCTGGATATACATATATAAATTTTCCGGAAACCGCGCTTTTTTCGCCGCAACATGTTGCAAGGGCGCGGAATTTGTGATATAATAAAAAATATGAGCATTTTTTATTATGGTCACCTCTAAAAACCTCATGTGAGCGAAAATGTGCAGTGCGCGCCA
>OGDF01001137.1_pt1 | contig 40128 bp, 37 predicted proteins | sample 1570141 | NCBI WGS metagenome assembly OGDF01 (sample SAMEA4370581, study PRJEB24528) | human gut metagenome
ATGCATAAGTTACTCCTACTGTTATTACTATTAAACTAATAATAGCTATTAATGTTAATAATACCTGTTTCTTCTTACTATTTTTACTCATAACGAAAACCTCCATACTACCTTAGTTTTCCCCAAATGTTAATTTTTAATCATGAAATGCATTTTTAATATACACATGGTTAACCATTTCCTATTCTAATAACATTTTAGCATTCAAACGAATGCAAGTCAATTCATTTGAATAAATGCGTGTAAAAATAAATGTAGGAGTGATACTATGTATCTAAAACGATTAAAAGATCTTAGAGAAGATAATGAATTAAAACAAGATGATATAGCTAGAATATTAAATATTACACGCCAACAGTATAGTTTATACAAACTAGGAAAAAGAACATTACCAATTGATTTATTAATAAAACTTGCAGAATTTTATAATACTTCCACTGATTACATCATTGGAAGAACAAATCATAAGAATACTCATAAAGAAAAAGTAGGAACTAAATAAATGTAAACCAAAGAGTAAAATGGAAAATTATTCCTTAAAAAATCTTGAAACATTTATTTTTTTGCCTTAATCTTAAACTAAGGAGGCAAGTGAATGGAAAGAAAAATAAGAGTAGTACAATATGGATGTGGAAAAATGTCCAAATATACAATGAGGTATTGTTTTGAAAAAGGTGCTGAAGTAGTAGGTGCCATTGATGTAAATCCTAATATCATAGGTCATGATATAGGAGAAATTATCGGAAGTGAGAATAAAGGGGTTCTAATTTCGCCAAAAGAAAATGCTAAAGAAGTATTATTAGCATTAAAACCAGATGTATGTATTATTACTACTATGAGCCTATTAAAAGATTGTGAAGAAGCATTAGTATTATGTGCTTCACTTGGTATCAATGCCATCACAACCTGTGAAGAAGCATTTTATTCTGCTAATTCTAATCCTAACTTATATAAAAAGATTAATGAACTAGCAAAACAAAATGAATGTACCATTGCAGGTAGTGGATATCAAGATATCTATTGGGGTGAATTAATTAGTGCACTTGCCGCCTCTACCCATAAAATAAACAAAATAATTGGTGAGTCTTGGTATAATGTAGAAGATTACGGAATTGCCTTAGCAAAAGCTCACGGTGCTGGTTTAACACTAGAAGAGTTTGAAAAAGAAGTAGCAGCAAGTGATAATATCAGCGATACTGATAGACAAAATATCATCAACAGTGGTAATTATCAACCAAGTTATATGTGGAATGTAAATGGTTGGTTAGCTTCTAAATTAGGATTAACGGTAATAAGCCAAACTCAAAAATGTATACCTGAAACATATCAAGAAGATATTCATTCTGACACATTAAATATGGATATTAAAAAAGGAATGGCAACAGGTATGAGTGCCGTTGTTACCACTCTAACAAAAGAAGGAATTACTTTAGAAACAAAATGTGTTGGTAAAGTTTATGCCAAAACAGAATTTGATAAAAATGAATGGACTATCGTTGGAGAACCTGATACAACTCTAGTAATCAATAAACCATCTACCGTTGAATTAACTTGTGCAACTATTGTAAATAGATTACCAGATGTTATCAATGCTATGCCAGGTTTCATATCAACCGACAAGATGGACGAATTAAAATATAGAATAAAACCACTTAACGAATATGTATCAGACGTTACGATAATCTAAAAAGCTTACAACAGAAAGTAAGCTTTTTTCTTATACAAAAATATCTACATCATTTTTACTATCTTTTACATAAACGGTAAACTGTTCCTTATTATCACAAATAACTAATAATAATTTACTGATATCTTTATAACCCATCTTAGATAAACGAGTTTCTACCCACTCTACTGTTTTTCCCATCCCTTTTATATTTTCTTCCATTAAATTACCATCAATCACTAAATTACTACAAAGTCCATTTTCATTAACTTTTAGTTTCATATCATTACAAGTAGCTGGCATATATTTAGCCTTTGGTAGAAAACTAACCTTTCCACTAGGTTCCAAAATACAATAATGAATTTGACTTAAATCATAATAACCATTTTCTCTAGCTATTTGGAGTAAATCATTAATATCTAACCTACTTTTCTGTAAATTTTTATAATTAATTTTGCCATCATTCATTAAAATATAAGGTGTACCTGTAAAAAATCTTCTCATAACTATACTCTTAGTAGTAAGAAAAGAAATAGAAGTAGCAATTACTCCATAAATAATAATAGATAAGATTCCATCAAAATAATGAATAGAATCATCAACTGATAAACTAGCCGCAATCGAACCTATACTAATTCCTATAATATAGTCAAACATATTTAATTGACTAATCTGTTTCTTTCCCATCAACTCTGTAATAAAAAATAAAACCATAATAGAGATAACACTTCGAAATAATACATCAAAAAAAGAATCCATACCATTCACCAGTAATAGTATGGATATATTTATAGTGCTTTATGCTTTAGTTTTTATTTAAATTTTAAAAATAGAAATATATTACGTATTATTCCATATTTTCAAAATTAGGGTGTTTAGGTAAACCTGGCATCGTAATAATTTTATTTAATAAAACAATAATCATTTCACTACCTGTTTGAATTACGATATCACGAACATTTAAAGTATAATCTTTAGGATATCCTAATTTAGTTTCATCATCACTAATAGAATACTGTGTTTTAGCTACACAAATTGGATAATGTTCTAAATTTAATCGTTTAATTTCTTCTAATTTTTCTAAAGCTTCATCACTATATTGAATACTACTAGCATGATATACTTTTTTAGCTAAAGCTTCTATTTTTTCTTGAATAGTCATACTATCTTCATATAAATAATTAACTGAATTGATATCAAAATTAGAATTTATAATTTCTTCTGCTAAAGAAATACTACCACTACTACCTTCATTATAAGAATCAGTAACAATGCACTTTACACCTTTTAGACTAACATAATCTATTATTTCCTGTAGTTCTTCGTTACTATCTTCCGAAAATTTGTTTATAGCTACACAAAATGGAACATGATATTGTTTTAAATGATCAATATGAGCATCTAAATTTTCCATACCACTATGTTTTAGAGCTCTAATTGTTGCGACTAAAACAATGTAACTAGGAGTTAAAATCATTTTTCTAGCTAAAATATTCATATATTTTTCACAACCTAAATCACTACCAAAACCAGCTTCTGTAATTACATAATTACTTAAATTTAGGCCAAGTTTTAAACTAGTAACACTACAGCACCCATGAGCAATATTCGCAAAAGGTCCACCATGGACAAGCACAGGGTTTTCCTCTAATGTCTGTACTAAATTAGGATAAAATGATTTTTCTAACAACAAAGTAAGTGCACCATCTATTTTTAAATCCTTTGCTAGTACCACTTTATCATCTTTTGTATAAGCACATAAAATATTACCAAGTCTTCTTCTTAAATCATTTAAATCACTTGCTAAACAAAAAATTGCCATAATTTCACTAGCAGCTGTGATATTAAAACTACCTCTTAACATCCTATCATTTACATCTAGACATCTTTTAAAACAAATTCTATTTTCATCAATATTTAACTCATTACCTTGATAAATATGATTATAAATAGCGGCAGCAAGTAAGTTATTACAAGCAGTAATTGCATGAAAATCTCCTGTAAAATGAAGGTTAATTTCATCTTCTGGTACAATAGAAGCCATACCTCCACCTGTTGCGCCACCTTTCATTCCAAAAACTGGTCCCAAAGATGGTTCTCTTAAACATAAAATAGCTTTTTTACCAAGTTTAGAAAAAGCATCTGTTAATCCAATACTAACAGTAGTTTTACCCTCACCATAGCGAGTTGGATTAATTGCTGTTACTAAAACTAATTTTGAATTGTTGCTACTAACAGGATTACTAATAATTTTAGCCTTGTTTATACCATATAGCTCTAAATCGTTACTATTAAGCCCTAACTTTTTACCAATTTCCATAATATTTTTCATGATATCACCCCTTGTAAAATATATGTATCAATTAAAATCATTATAGCATAGAAAAAGAGATAACTAAATAGTTTCATTCGTTATCTCTTTTTTCGTAATATCAAAATGTCCATCATGGTAATCAACAACTAAAGTCATACCAAATTTAACCTCGTTATTAATTAACACTTTCGCAATACTAGTTTCAACGGTACGACTAAGTAATCTTTTTAATGGTCTAGCACCATATGTAATATCATAACCATTATCAACTAAATAGTCTTTCGCACTATCTGTTAATTCAATGTGAATATTATCACTACTTAATCTATCTTCCATTTCACCAATCAATTTATCAAGAATTTTTCTAATATTATCTTTCGTTAATGGATTAAAGACAATAATTTCATCAACCCTATTAATAAATTCTGGTCTAAAGTATTTCTTAACTTCATCCATAACTTTACTAGTATTACCATCTAAAATATGTTCACTACCAAGATTAGATGTCATAATAATGATAGTATTTTTAAAGTCAACAGTACGACCATTAGAATCGGTTACTCTACCATCATCTAGAATCTGTAAAAGTAAATTTAAAACTTCAGGGTGAGCTTTTTCAATTTCATCAAATAATACGATACTATAAGGATTTCGTCTAACCGCTTCTGTTAACTGTCCACCTTCTTCATATCCAACATATCCTGGAGGAGAACCAATTAAACGAGAAACACTAAACTTTTCCATATACTCACTCATATCAATACGAATCATATGTTTTTCATCATCAAATAATTCATAAGCTAAAGTACGGGCTATTTCTGTCTTACCAACACCAGTTGGACCTAAGAAAATAAAGGAACCAATTGGTCTATTAGGATCTTTAATACCACTACGACTCTTGATAATAGCATCACTTACTAATTTAATTGCTTCATCTTGACCGATTACTCTTTTTTTCATATTCTCTTCTAGTGATAAAAGTTTTTCTTTCTCACCACTTACTAATTTACTAACAGGAATATTAGTCCATTTTGAAATAATAGAAGCAATATCTTCACTAGTAACTGTATCACTAAGAATTTTATTTTTTTCTAAGCTATTTAATCTAGCTAGCTCTTTTTCAAGAGCTGGAATATCACCATGACGAAGTTTAGCTGCACGCTCTAAGTCATAATCATTTTCAGCTTGTTCCAAATCAAATTTAGCTCTTTCTATTTCCTTTTTCTTAGCTTTAATGTCATCATTAATAGATTTTTCTTTATCCCAAGCTTCTCGTAATTCCTTTTCTTGTTTTTGTAGGTTTTCAAGTGTTTCATCAATAGATTCTACACGTTTTTTACTAATCTCATCTTTTTCTTTTTTGATAGCTTCTCGTTCAATTTGAAGTCTCATAATTTCACGTGTTAAAGTATCCAAACTAGTTGGTACAGAATCCATTTGTACACGAATAGTAGCACAAGCTTCATCAACTAAGTCAATTGCTTTATCAGGTAAAAATCTATCTGTAATATAACGATTAGATAAAGTTGCTGCAGCTATTAATGCTTTATCTTGAATAGATACACCATGATGAATTTCAAAACGCTCTTTTAAACCACGAAGAATCGTAATCGTATCTTCAACAGTAGGTGGCGCTACAATAATCTTTTGGAAACGTCTTTCTAGCGCTCCATCTTTTTCAATATACTTACGATATTCATTTAAAGTAGTGGCACCAATTACATGAATTTCACCACGAGCAAGCATTGGTTTTAAAATATTGGAAGTATCCATAGCTCCCTCAGCACCAGTTCCTACAATCGTATGAATTTCATCAATAAACATGATGATTTCACCCTCTGATTTTTTAACTTCATTTAAAACATTCTTTAAACGTTCCTCAAACTCACCACGATATTTTGCACCAGCTACTAAGCTTGCCATATCAAGTTCCCATATCGTTTTGTTTTTTAAGCTACTAGGTACATCTCCCCTAACAATTCTAAGAGCAAGTCCTTCAACAATAGCTGTTTTACCTACACCAGGTTCACCAATTAAAACCGGATTGTTTTTAGTTTTACGAGATAAAATTCTAGTAATACTACGAATTTCTTCATCCCTACCAATAACCGGATCAATCTTACCTTTCTTGACATCTTCAATGATATTACGACCATACTTCTCTAAAACATTTTCATTTTCTTGTTCCATATTTTGGTACATATTTATCACCTCACGATTAATATTATACTCAAGTTTTAGCACTTGTCAAGTAAGAGTGCTAATTTATTTTTAAAAAGAAAGAAGAATACTACTTACTAATATCTTCTAACGCTTTTTGAAGTTGATTATCAGTTTCATCACTTGGATTTTGATAATAATCTCCTTCCATTTCTACTTCTATATCAGGAGTTACTCCCTTTTCATTAATCCAATTTCCATTAGGAGTTAACCACTTTTGAATTGTATATTTAACCGTTGCACCACTTTCCAATTGATAAGCTTTTTGAACAGTACCTTTACCAAAAGAATTTACTCCTACTACTTTAGCCCCATATGACTCTTGTAAAGCAGCTGCTAAAATTTCTGATGCTGATGCACTATTTTGATTAATAAGAACCGAAATACTATACTTTCTACTAGTATTCGTTTTTGAATAAATTTGTTCAACAACACCCTTTGTATCAAGTTGATAAATTACTTTACTTTTATTCATAAATAAAGAAGCAATATCTGTAACTGTTGATAAATAACCACCTGAATTATCACGAACATCAATTACTAAACTATCAATACCTTTACCCTCTAATTCTAATAGTTTCTTTTCAAATTGAGTAGCTGTATTAGATGCAAAAACACTAATATCAATATAACCTATTTTCTTTTTATTTTGTTCAAATACTTTACTAGTAACAGATTCAATCTCTACTTCATCTAAATAAAGTTTAAATTCTTTTTCTTCTCCATCACGTTTTACCACAATATCAATTTCTTTTTCTTTAGAATTTTTGATTAAAGTTGAAATCTCACTAGAATTTTTAGAAGTAACATCAGTACCTAACACTTTAACAAAAATATCTCCAACTTTTAAACCTGCTTTTGATGCTGGGGTATTTTTAAATACTTTAGAAATAGAAACAACTCCATCAGTAGTTTGCATAATTTCTACTCCAATACCTTTATATTTACCCTCTACTTGTTCATTAAAATTTTCTGATGTTTCTGTATCCATATACATAGAATAATCATCATCTAAATATTCAAGCATTCCATTAATACCAGCTTCTAATAATTTATCATGATCTACATCTTCATAATAATCTGTAACGATATTATTATAAGTTTTTACAAATTCTTCTAACTCTGTTGGAATACTAGTACCACTAGTAGTAATAGGTTTTTCATCTTTAAAAATATAAGTAATAAAAGACCCTATCACTGCTCCTAATATTAAGGTAATAATCATAATCACAATAACTTCTATATAATTAAAACCAGTCTTTCTTTCTACTACAACTTCTCTTATTTTTTCTTCTTTAGTAGTATCTTCTTCTTTCTTAATTTCTTCTTTTTTTATCTCTTTTTTAGTTTTTTTCTTTTTCTCTTGTTTTTCATCTTTTTGTTTACTACTTTTTTTTGTTTTCTTTTCTGTATCTAGGTTATTATCTATATCATCTATTTTTTTCTTACTCATAGGACACCTCTTTCTATCATCATATTCATTCTACCATAAATTAATGAAAATTAGAACAAAAACAAAAGTAAATAAATTTTTTCATGGCCACTTTCTAAATTTTTTAAAAAAGTAGTATATAATGAAAACATGTAACAAAAAAGAATAGGAAGTATATATTTATGAAAGTAGTAATTGTTGATGATATTTGTGAGTTTAGTAATATAATTAAAAAAAATATTATACAAATATTAATAGAAGAAAATTTAGATGTAGGAATATTAACATTTGATAAATATACCAAAGAATTGAATCGTTTAATTTATAGTAATGAAATTAAAATATATATTCTAGATTATGATTTAGGTGAAAATACTAGTAAAAATGGTTATGATATAGCTAGAGAAATCAGAAGTGATGCTCATGATTGGTACAGTATTATCATAATATGTTCTATTCATAATAAAAAAGAAAGTTTTATTTCAGCTAGGTTATCTATTTTTACTTATCTATCAAAATATCATAGTTTTGAGAGTAATTTAAAAGACACCATAAAAGAAGCAATTGAAGTCATAAATTTAACTAGCACAACATCAATCAATAATCACTGTCAATTATTTCATAATGAAGTGTTATATGAACCAAAGAAAAATACAGTAAATACTGTATCATTAAAACTTTTGATAATGAGTTTCGTGTTAGAAAAAACATTTATGAATTACAAGAAGAATTACACTTAAAGAAATTTAAAAGACATTTACTAGCAAATGAAAAGAATATTATGTCTGTAGATGAAGAAGAAATCACTTTTACAAACGAAGAAAAAATTAAATTATAGAGGTATTTATGAAGAAAAAAGATTTTTTAATATTAGCACTAATTATGATTATTTTTATATTACTTATATTATTATTTAAGATTTTGGTTTAAACGATATCTTATAAAAATTATTTCATCTTTTTAAATAGTCGTTTTGTATTTTGAGTAGTGATACTTTCAATTTCTTCAAAGCTCATTTCCTTTACTTCAGCAATTTTACTTATTATATATTTTATATTTGAAGTTCTATTAATCTCTCCTCTAAATGGTTCAGGTGAAATATATGGACTATCAGTTTCAACTAAAAACAAATCATTAGGCACTATTTTTGCTACTTCAATTGACTTTTTTGCTGTCTTGTAAGTAATTCTACCTGCAAATGATATATAATATCCATTTTCTATTAAATACTTTAAATCTTCTATATCAGGTTGAAAGCAATGAAAAACGCAACCATATTTAGGTTTAACATATTTTTTAAATATTTCTATTATTAGTTTATTTGTGTTATTAGCATGAATAACTACTGGCAAATGAAGTTCATTGGCAATTATTATTTGCTTAATTAAATAACTTTTTTGCTCATCAAAATTATTTTTGGTACTATCTAAACCAATTTCACCAATAGCAACAACTCTATCACAAGTTCCTAATTCATATAAAGATTCTACATTCTGTGATTCAGTATATAGTGGGTGTATCCCAATAGTAGAATAGAACTTAGAATTTATTTTTGATATTAAAAGTGATTCATTAGAAGTATCAATATTAAGTCCTACATTTATAACACTTTTAATATCAGGATTATTAATTATTTCATTTATATAATCACTAATTTTAACCTTATCTAAAACAATACTATTAATATGCATATGAGAATCTATTGCCATAATAATCCTCCCTTGAAATGAATGAATTTAATTACTTTCAGCTAGTTTAGAAATTAAGTAAATATAATTAAACAGCTTTTAATTTTTAAATAATACTATAGTTTTTTCTTTACCATACTTTTCATAATCAGATTTAGATTTAGTTTCAATATATCTTTCAAATTCATCTTTTTCAAAATGAAGTATTTGAGATATAAAATGCTTATCATGTAAAAATTTTGTAAAACCATCACTATAAACAATTATTATATCACCATCAGATAATTCAAATTGTCCAGTTTTTATAAATTCTATAGCAGATTCTTCACCTGTAATAGCTCCATAAGATACACAATTATTGTCTTGAATATTACTTAAATTATTTCTATAATCTCTTCTAACTATTACTCGTGATTCTGGTAAATTCCAAGATATTCCAATTTTATTAATATATGGATCACTATATAATTCCTTATCATCGTTTGTTTGAAATTTAATATTTCCTAACTTATCATATACAATTATTCCACAATCACAAATATAAGCATAATTTAAAATATTATTTTTAATACCAATACAGGAAGCCACAGCCCCATAATAATCATTTTCAAGGTAATCACATTTTAAAATATATTTATGATTTAATTTTCTAACACCTTCATTACATTTAATCAACCTTTTTATTAGTGAGCCATTAGTTTTTGAAAAGGTATCACATATTACTTTTGCAGCTAATTCAGCTCCACTTGGTCTTGGGTATTTTTCTAAAAATTCTTCAAAAGAACAAGTCGATAAATCTGCAATTCCAATAGGATCTCTAGTTATTCCATCAGCAACAATAGCTTCGGTTTCAGATGCATAGAATTGATCTTCAATAGGAAATTTAAAACCAATTGTTTTTACATTATCAAATGTGTTTTTATATATTAACATAGTAATCACCACTTTCTAAATGTATAAGATTTTAATAATTATACAAAAATATTTATGAATTTGCAAAATTCAAATCTACATACTTCTTATATCATAATTTTTATATATAAAACTTGAACCATATAGTTCAAGTTTGTATCAATCTGGTGCCGACAACGTGTAGGTCTACATCTTTTACACATACATAACGAATTGATATATAATTATCAATAATTACATTAACTTTAAGATAATTTGAAAAATTATGATATATCTTTGCCAACAAAAACATTGTAAATTTCATTATATCTATAACTTAATTTTGCATAATTAGAATCTGGAACTAATATATTAAGTTCTACTAATTTATCTATTAAAGCTGAAACTGTATTTCTTGATACTCCAGATTCTTCTTCTATTTCTTTTTTTGTAAAAACTATTTGTCTCATTATTGCAGGCATAATTCTATAGACAGCATTACTTTTTAAAACTTCTAATTTTTTCATATCTTTTATATATATTTGTTTTATCCTATTTATTTTTGCAATGTAATTATTACATTGTTCTATTATACATTGTAAAAAAAATTTGATAAATCCAATCATATTTCCCTTTCTGCTCTCATTTAAAAATTTGTGATAACTAGGTTTATATAATTCAATTATTTCTGACAAAAATAAAATTGGTTCTTCTTCTGTTAATAAAGCTAATTGAACAGGAATTAATGCCCTACCTAATCTTCCATTTCCATCTCTATATGCATGTATAGTTTCAAATTGTGAATGAGAAATTGCTAGATTTATAAATATAGGATCAATATATGCATTATTCATATATTCAAATAAATTTTCTAATAGAATAGGAACATCTTCTGGTACTGGTGGAACAAAAATAGCTTCTTCCATAGTGCATCCTTTAGGTCCTATCCAGTTTTGTATATTTCTAATTTTTCCTGGTTCTTTTTCATTACCTCTAACACTATCAAGTAATATTTTATGAATATTATTTAAAAATTTAATATTTATTTTGTTATTTTCTTTTAAATAATTTTTAGAATATTCAATAACTTTTTTTAAATTTTGTATTTCTAAATTATCATCTGTTTTAGGCATATATTTTAAATAATACATATCATCCTGAGATATCTGTGTTCCTTCAATTTGTGTTGACTTTAAACTTTCACTTAAAATAATAGAGTCTAAAAAAAATCTTGAGTCAAACTGACTATTTTTTAAATTTGATTTGTATTCTCCATATTTTAAATTAGCTTCTGAAATTAAACTTATTAATTCTTTATCAATCGTATATTGAATTGGTAATTTGTCTACGGCAAATGGTTTCATATTATTTCACCCCAATAAAATTTTATCATATACCATAGTAAAAAGTAAATAAAAATGCACAATATCTTTGATATATTGTGCATTTTTGAATTTTTTAGACATTTTTTGCACAATCATAGTGCATTTTAGTATATAAAGTTCGAATAGTTCGAACAGATTCGCCAATGGTGCGATACAAGAGCCTATTTTGAACACATATATCTATAAAGAACAAACTAATAAATATCAGTTCTATATAGAAAATATCACATTTTTATAAATTATTAAATACTTCTATAAGAAATGGTGAAATCTTTTCGCTTTGTAATTCTTCTAAAGAATTAATAAATCTATATTCTGAATGTTCTTCTTCTTGCAAAATTATATCATCAATTCTCGATTTTAATTCACATAAATATACTAATCTAATAAAAATAAGATTTTTGACTTTGTCTAAATTGCTATCTTCATGTATTACTTTTGTTGGTATAATATCTAAGCCAACTTCCTCTTTAGTTTCTCTAATTACAGCTTCTCGAGGTAGTTCGCCATACTCTGATAATCCTCCAGGTATATCCCAATATTCTGGAAATGTTGTTTCCTGCTTTGACCTTTTTGTAACTAAATATCCATCTTTTGTCTTTATCAAAGTATGAACAATTATTTTATTTCCGTTCATTATAATCACACTCCATTAATGTCCTAATTTACATTTTTTACAAATCATAGGACTATCTTTCTCTTTATCGTATAGCGAATTCCTTGCATTATTATATATCTCACTATTCCAAACTTCACCGATTGTATTATTATTAATATTACCAACAACTAATGAATGCGACCAATCCTGGCAGCAAAATATAACTCTTCCATCAGATAGTATATGCATTCTTTCTAGTGGCCTGTTTTGTTCACAGTAAGAAACACCTTCATTATATATATTATTGGATTTATAAGCTACATTATCACTTCTATCTAAAAATCCCCATCTTTCAAATTTAAATCCTAATTCATTACACATATTTTCCATGTTTATAAACTCTTGCTCATTTATTTCACCATTATCTATCATAACTATCAAAATAATAGTATTGGAATGTTTCATTCTAGTACCTATCATTTTCAATTTTTTGAATGTTTTTTCATAATTTAAACATGGCATCATTCTATTGTATGTTTCTTTTTCATATCCGAAAACACTTAGTCTTAATTCTGTAATATTAAGTTTGCTCATTTCTATAATATCTTCTTCCTTTATCATAGAAACATTAGATGATATTTCAATTTCTATTTTTTTAAATTTACTTCGAATTCTCTTTATCTTATTCATAAAATTTATATCTAAAAACGGTTCATTATTAAGATAAGGTATTATTCTCTTTAATTTGGTTTCATCTATTTCATTTAAAAGTTTTTCAAATAATTCATCTGACATATTTTTATAAGAATAATTCATATCCTTATATGGGCAAATTAAACAATTTGAATTACACTTATTATGAAATTGTACTTCAATAACTTTTGGATAATCAAGCATACTTACTCACTTCCTTTGTCATATATTGTACCAAATTTCTAACGAAAAGTCTTGAATTGTCAAAATAATTAATAAAAACATCATATTTTACTTTACAAAAAAAGTACAAGAGTTTAATGTATTTGTCGACCAAAACTAATACAACTCAAGTGCTAAAAATATTATATAATAATTTTCGCTATGTTGTAAATTTTTTTAAATTTCAAAAAAGAGAAATATTACTTTCCCCTTATACAGATTTTCGTTAGAAATTTAGTACAAATGAAAATGATATATTAAAATGGCATGAATGGTTAAAGAAAAAAAATTATTCAATGCAATATAAAAATAAATGTCACATGATTATGACATCTATAATTGAAACAGCCATTAAATTTTATAAACTACGAATTAATGTAGCAAGATTAATTGGAAATTTTAAGCTTGAAGCGAACGAGAAGGAAAAAGTAATAAAAAATGAAGAAAAATTAAAATATATTACATATGACGAATTTAAAATATTTATAAATGCAATTAATGATGATTTTTGGAAAACTTTTTTTAATTTTGTTTATTTTACAGGCATGAGAAAAGGTGAAATTCAGGCTTTAACTTGGAATGACATTAATTTTGAAAAAAGAACTATTTATGTAACAAAAACATTAACAGTAAAAACAAGACAATCAAAATGGAAAATAACATCTACAAAAAACTTAAAAAACAGAAAAATTGATATGGATAATAATTTATGCAATATAATGTACGCATATTTTAATAAAATTAAAGAAGAAAAAAATTTTAATCCTAGTAATTTTGTATTTGGAAATGATGAACCGTTAAAACAACATAAAATTGATACTAACAAAGATAAATATTTTAAAATCTCTGACATAAAAAGAATAACACTACATCAATTTAGGCATAGTCATGTTTCATTCTTAATAAACGAATATGTTAAAAATGGTCAAACAGATACTACTAAATTTTTTATTATAACAAGTGCAAGAATGGGTCATACAATAAAAGTTATGCAAGACACTTATCTTCATCTATTTGATGATATTCAAAAAGAAATAGTAGACTTGATCAATAAAAAAACAAACAATACTTATAATTAACAAGACCAAAAACAAGACCAGAAAAAATTAAAACCGTTGATTTCCAACGGTTAATTTCATATTGGTGGAGCTGAGGAGAATCGAACTCCTGTCCAAAACTAAGTCCTATAGAATCTCTACAAGTTTAGTTAACTAAACAATCTCACTATACCAAAAATTAGTTAACAAATGTTGATATAGCCAGTCTATAAAATTCATTACTACTATAGACATCATAGTAATATAACCTATTAAAATCGAGCCTCTAAAAAAGTCCATAGGTAAAACTTTTAAAGAAGCGCAAACGCTATATTGCTAATTAAGCAGCGTAAGCCATTGAATAATTGTTTCCAGTTATATTTAACTGATGCATTTAAAGATTGCCATCTACTTGCAATTCTATCACCATTAATCCTGTCGAAACCATAACAGCCCCAAGTTGTGTAGTAATTATACCACACATAATTATCTATTTCAATGGTAGAAAATACCACTAATACACATTTTTACTAGCTTTACTAAGTTGTCTTTTAATATCTCGTTCCTTTATACTTTCACGCTTATCATAATCTTTTTTACCTTTACATAAACCAAGTAAAACTTTAGCTCTACTCTTAACAAAATATATCTTTAGAGGAACCAATGTATAACCCTCTAACTTTATCTTATCACCAAGTTTACGAATCTCAGCTTTATGCATTAATAACTTTCTAGTCCTAGTTTCATCATGGTTAAAAATATTTCCTTCTTTATAATGACTAATAAACATATTAAGAAGAAATATTTCACCATTCCTAACAATACCATAACTATCTTTAATATTAGCCTTACCATCACGAATAGATTTAATCTCTGTACCCGTTAAAACAATACCACATTCATATTCTTCTTCAATAAAATAATCATGTCTAGCTACTCTATTTACTATTTCCACTGTAATCACTCTTTCTTATTCTGCTATCTCCGTGAATAGCTATATCCATATACTTATTATAATACATTTTATAATTTGGTAAAAGAGATTCCGTTAATTTCGAATAAGGATAAACTTTAAAATTACCACGATAGCCCTTTTGATTATCGCTATAAGTATAAGTTAATTCACTACTAACATTATCAAGTATAATACTATTATTTTTCTTAATAACATCAACGGATACCATAAGTCCAGTTAGTTTTTCAATTCCTCTTTGACCAGATATAAAATTACCAAGTGAATAAATAACTAAAGTATTATCAATAAATTCAATAGGTTCTACAACATGAGGGTGATGTCCAATCACAATATCAACACCTAAACTAGCTAAATAAGAAGCAATTTCCTTCTGCTCGTTACTTGGAGAAAAAGAATACTCATCTCCAAAATGCATAGATACCATTAATAAATCTACCCTATCTCTAACACTTTCAATATCTTTTTTCACAACCTCACTATCATAACGATTTAACAAATAAGTCTTTCCATCTGGAATACTAAGACCATTTGTCCAACAAGTATAAGATAAAAGTGCATACTTGATTCCATTTTTTTCTTTTACAATAAGCTTATTCCTATCTTCCATACTAGAGTAAGAACCAGAGACATAAACATCTTTCGTTTTCCAGTAACTAGTAGAATTTAAAATAGCTTGTTCCCCACGGTCTAAGGTATGATTATTAGCTAAAGATACCAAATTAAATCCAGCATCAACAAAAGCATCTCCTACTTCATAGGGAGAATTAAAGCGAGGATAACTAGATAATCCAAGTTCACTCCCTCCTAAAATAGATTCCTGATTATAAAAAGCTAAATCATAAGAAGAAATAATCGGTTTCATTTCTGATAACATAGAATAAAAATCATATTTACCATTATGATAAGCATCACTATATACAGCGCCATGAATTAAACCATCACCTACCATTACTAGTGATAGTCTAGTTTCTTTAGGAATCGTAGTATCTATATCACTAGATACATGATTCTTACTACTAAAAAAATAAATATTACTACTATAAACTAACAAAATAGACAAAAAAAGAGTAACAACAAGTATCAAAACATTCCTAATTATTACTCTTTTCATATTATATCAACTCTATTTCTTCTTTATCTTTATCATGATCTTCTTCTACTTTTTTAACAATCTCAAAATCAATCGTTTCCTCTTCCTTAGAAGCTCTAACCACTTTTACGATAACCATATCTCCCATTGCATATCTAGTTTTTGTTTTTTCACCAGTTACACTCATACTTTTCTCATCATAATGGAAAAATTCTTTTAAGTCAGCTAAACGACATAATCCTTCAATTAAATTATCTAACTGAACAAATATACCAAAGTTAGTAACACCAGATATCATTCCTTCAAATTCTTCTCCAATATGATCTTCCATATATTCAGCCATCTTCATTTCATCAACTTCACGTTCACAATTAATACTAGCTCTTTCACGACTAGAAGCAATATCAGCAACAATTGGTAATTTTTCTTCCCAATGACTAATGGTTTCACTGCTTAAATCATGTTGAAACAAGTAAGTTCGTAAAAGTCTATGAACAGTAGTATCTGGATATCTTCTAATAGGTGAAGTAAAATGGGTATAACATTTACTAGCAAGTCCATAGTGTCCTAAATTTTCAGGTTTATAAACTGCTTTTTGCATACTACGAAGCAATAAACTAGATAAAATCTTAAATTCCTTTTTATCTTTCAAAAAGTTAAGTAATCCCTGTACTGCTTTAGGATTAGTATCTTTCATATTTCCTTTATAAACATAACCAAGTGTACCTATATAAGATAAAAAGTCATGAATTTTTTCTTCCTTTGGTACCTCATGAACACGATAAATAAATGGAAGTTCCATATAGAAAATATGAGTAGCAACACATTCATTTGCAATAATCATAAAGTCTTCTATCATGTTTTCACCAACACCACGATCCCTTAACACAATATCAATAGGGTGACATTTATCATCAACAATTATCTTAGCTTCATCTACATCAAAATCTAAGTACCCACGATTAATTTTACTTTTACGCAAAATCTTAGCTAACTCGCTCATCATTCTTAAATCTTTTTCAAACTCTTCATAACCACTAGGTACAATATTATTTTCTAAAATACTATTAACATTTTTATAAGTCATCTTTTTACGTGATTTAATAAAACTTTCAAAAATATCATAGTTAACTATTTTACCAGTATGATCAATTTCCATAACACAAGAAATAGCTAAACGAATTTCTCCTTCATTTAAAGAACAGATACCATTAGAAAGTTGATGAGGTATCATAGGAATAACACGATCAACTAAATAAACACTAGTACCTCTATCCATAGCATTAACATCAAGTGCTGAACCTTCTTTTACATAATAACTAACATCAGCAATATGAACACCTAATTCATAATTACCATTTTCAAGCTTTTGAATAGAAACAGCATCATCAATATCTTTAGTATCATCACCATCTATCGTAAAAATTACTTTATCCGTTAAATCACGTCTTCCAATTTTATCTTCTTCACTAACCGAACTAGGTATGTGTTTTAATTCTTCAATTACCTCATCTGGAAAAGTATCACTAATATTATACTTATAAACAATTGATAAAATATCTACACCAGGATCATTCTTATGACCTAAAATCTTTACAACTTCACCTTTATAAGTATTGCCATCAACCTGTGATAGTAATCTAACTTGAACTTTATGTCCATCTACTGCTCCATGAATAAAATCAGGTTCAATAATAACATTCATTTTTAACTTATCTTCATCTAAAATCAAATGTCCTATCTTATCTTTTAAATAAAATTCACCAACCACAAACTTTAAATCACGGTCTAAAATTTTTAAAATTCTACCCTCTAACTTATTTTTTTCTTTTCTACCAGTAACTTCAGCTACTACTAAATCATTATGTAAAGCACCATTCATATTAGCAGCATCAATATATATATCTTCTTCATCAGGAATTTCAACAAAACCAAATCCCTTTCGGTTAACTCTTAAAATACCCTTCTTCAAAGGACTTCTATCAAAAGTCATATAATTACCTTTATTAGTTCTATAAATTGTATAATCAGAACACATTTTATTAACAGTATCTTCTAATATACGAAAATCATCACTCGTTTTTAATGCAAGTAAATGATCAATTTCTTGAATACTTAAAGCTTTATTTTTACGATTAAGTAATTCTAATATTTTATCTTCCAAGAATATCACCTGATTCCCTCTATTTATATTATAGGAAAAAAAAGAAAGATATACAATAAAAAAAAGAACCAAACAGGTTCCCTTTACACTTTTAAATAAATTCCATAATAAAACTAATAATAAAGAATGTCATACCAAGTACAAAAGTAATTCTAGTAATTACTAACTCACTACCTCTTTCCTTACGATTAGAAAATAAATCAGAGTTTCCACCACTAATAATTTGGGCACCACTTTCAGCTTTATTACTCTGTAATAGTACTATGACAATTAATAAAATTGATATTATTAATAATACAGTTTGCATAGTATCCCTCCATAACTGAATATATTTTAGCATACAAAAGACAAGAAATCAACTTTTAAACAGATTGATTATAGCTTTTTTCGTGATTATTTTCAAAAACAAACTGTTTTTGATAGATTTTTACATACTTAGAATAAACTTCTTGTCTATCAATGATATCAAAAAGATGATAAGTTTGGTTTTGATAAGTTGACAAAATAATAAAGTCCTGCATATGGGAATATATTTTTTCATAAAAATATTTATTATTATCATCCATTGTTCCCTTACAAATATCAGCTTTTGTAGTAACATCACTAATAGAATAACTGATATGATTTAATACCTTTAAACTGCTATCACCACCAATTACTTCAGAAAAAGGACCAACAGAAGTAATTTTACCACGAAAACTCTCAATTTCTTTTACACCATGAAAATATATCATTCTGTTTTGTAAAGCTAGAAAGAAATCAATGGAAGCATCAGACACATAAATCCCATAAACAAAACTAGTTGTATTTAAAGAAGTAGAAAAGTCATGTTCAATAGCGAATCCTTCCAACCAATTCTTATCAACATTTACATAAGCCTTACAAAGATGATAATGTTTTTTATTATCTTGAAAGAAAATAGATAAACATTTAACTCCCATGGTATCACCCCATTTATAAATTTAATAAATAAATTGAAATATTTAAAATACCAGCAAATACTAACCACAATAAATATGGAATTTGTAAATAAGCACTAAGTTTAGAAATTTCATAAAATTTCTTAATCATAATAACGACAAATGCTATTAAAAGTAATATCCAAATAAATGATAATAAATAAAATTTAAAAACAAAGAACCAAACACTCCAAAACAGATTAATGACTAACTGAATTCCATAAATGAATAATGCATCATACTTATTAGAAGAATTACTCGTTACCACTATATAACTAGAAATTCCCATTAAAATGTAAAGAATAGTCCAAATAATAGGAAATAAAATACCAGATGGTGCAAAACTAGGTAATATAATTTCATAATAATCATTAAATGGAGCTGTTAAAAATCCAATAAAACTTCCTAAAAAAACAGGAAGTAAAATACTAAGTAAAAGATATTTATAATTGATTTTCACCAATATCACCCAGTAAAGTATATGAAACGAATAAAATATTAATACTAGTAACTCTCAATATTATTAAATACCCACACTCTTTTTACGATTTCTAAAGCACCACTACCACAATATTTACAAGTTTTAACATTAGTATCAGTAATAGGAGCACCACAGTTGGGACAATTAAGACCTAGTAACTTTTCATGGTCATTAACTTGATTACTATCAATGATATAAACAAAATTAATTTTATAACGATCTTGAATCTTTTTTCGTTGCTTTTTGTCAGTTGTTAAATACTATTCTAAACTAGTTTGAAAATTCATTGTCGCAATACCACTTTTATTTTCATAACTACTTAAAACTGTTTTATGAAAATGTATCTGTTCAAATTTAACATTTTTATTTTTATAATCCTCTATTCTATTTTTAACAAAAGAAATAGCCTTACTATCACGATAAGGAAAAGCATCTATTCGATCTGATTGAATAGTATAAAAAACATCTAAAACTGTCTTTTCTACCATACTTTTCATTTCATTTAAATTTACTTCAGGAAAATCTTTTAATATTCTATCTTTATAAACACTTTCCATTCCATAAACAGATTTAGGTGTATTTTCTGCTTCCCACTCAGATTCTTCAATTACTTTATTAAGATCGGTAGTATTAAAATATCTTAATAGAAAAGCCTGAAACTTTTTCTTAAGAATAAAGTAAATAACTATCAGTATTAAAATAATAATTAAAAAAATTATCATAGTATAACCTAACATTAGTATATCAGAAAAATCATATAAATGAATAGACTTAAAGTAACGAATCTAGTAAAATTAAACTATAGAATAAAAAGATAGGAGTAATTTCATGCAAAAAGTTTTAAAATATTTAATAATTAATTATTCAGAGAAAGATTTAGAATATATTGATGCAATGATAGATAAAATCGAAACAATATCACAAGAAATTATGGATTTTTTCGAATTAAAGAAAATTCAAAATAAAATTGAAGTAAATTTAAATTCAAAACTAGATATTTTCAAGAAAAAATATTTAGAAACTGGTTATTACTTAAACGATGACAATACTGTACCCCAATGGGTATGTGGATTTAGTTTTGATAATAAAGTAGAAACATTAACCTTAAAGGAGTATCAAAAAACATATAATCATAAAAATGCCAATATAAATGATTTATGCTATCTAATCTTACATGAATTTTGCCATGCCTGTTATGATCTAGTATCAACTTGTAATGATTGGTATGCATGGTTAAATGAAGGAATTGCTACAACAATATCCCACCAGTATGATAATAAGCCTCTTACTTTTGATATAACACTGGAAGAAGCAATATATGGGTGTAAAGACTATAATAATTTTCACACTATGTTCGTTATTATTTATCAAAAGTATGGCAAAAAATATATATTAAATTTAATCAAAAACTATAAATTATTAGAAACAGAAACGCCAAAATTAATTATAAAAACAAAAGAAATGATAAAAGAGGTATAATAAATACCTCTTTTAATTCTAATTATTTTTCAAGTTCTTCTTCAATTCTCATTAATTGATTATATTTACAAATTCTATCAGTTCTAGACATACTACCTGTTTTAATTTGTCCTAAATCAAGTCCAACTGCTAAATCAGCAATAGTAGTATCTTCCGTTTCACCACTTCTATGAGAAATAATAGTTTTATAACCATTTTTTCTAGCTAAATCAATAGTTTCAAGTGTTTCAGTAATGGTACCGATTTGATTAACTTTTAATAAGATAGCATTACCTGCATGATGATCAATTCCCATTTGTAAACATTCTTTATTAGTAACAAATAAGTCATCACCAACTAATTGGATTTTATCACCAAGTCTACTAGTAATTTTACTAAATCCTTCCCAGTCATTTTCATCAACTGGATCTTCTATAGAAATAATAGGATATTTAGTAACTAGTTCGCTATAAAAGTCGATAAGTTCATCAGTAGTTAAACTACGACCTTCACCAACTAAGTTATATTTACCAGTTTCTTTATCATAAAATTCACTTGCTGCAACATCAATAGCGATATTAACATCTTTTCCTGGAACATATCCTGCTTTATTAATTGCCTCCATGATAAGTTCAAAACCTTCACTATTAGATTGTAAGTCTGGAGCAAATCCACCCTCATCACCTACACCAGTAGCTAAACCTTTACTATTTAATACTTTCTTCAAGTTATGGAATACTTCAGCACCAATTCTAACACGGTCATGAATTGTATCAGCCATTGGAATAATCATAAACTCTTGGAAATCAAGTTTATTATCAGCGTGAGCACCACCATTAATAATATTCATCATAGGTCTAGGTAATGTAGTCCCATTTCCAATATAACGATAAAGTGGTAAACCTTTTTGATTAGCACTTGCCTTCATAGCAGCCATACTAATACCTAAAATAGCATTAGCCCCGTACTTAGATTTAGTCTTAGTTCCATCAGCGTTTATCATAGCATAATCAAGTTCTCTTTGATTTTCTGCATCCATTCCAATTACTAAATCACGAAGTGGCCCGTTTACATTAGCTACAGCATTTAAAACACCTTTACCCATGAAACGAGTTCCACCATCACGCATTTCTAATGCTTCTCTTTCACCAGTTGAAGCTCCACTTGGTACAGCAGCACGACCTAAAGTACCATCCTCTAAGATAACATCTACTTCTACAGTAGGATTACCCCTTGAATCTAATATTTCTCTACCTTTTACATCGATAATTTTCATTTAGTATCATATCCTTTTCTATTTTATTAATTCCTGCACATATTTTTTAAACTCTGCTCCACGCTCTTCACATTCTTTATATTGATCCCATGAAGCACTAGCAGGACTAAGTAATATTATATCACCACTTTTACTAATATTCCATGCTGTTTCGAAAGCATCTTTTAAAAATTCATACTGGTAAGTTGGAATATTCATTTTATCTCCAAACTCTTTAACACGACTTCTACAACTACCAATAGCTATAATTGCCTTTACATTTTCTACATAATCAGCTAATTCATTAAAATCCTGACCTCTTTCATAGCCACCTAAAAATAAGATAGTTGGTTGTTTAAAAGAAGATAAAGCAATCTGGCAACACTTAATATTAGTAGCTTCTGTATCATTATAGAATTTTCTACCATCTACTTCTTCTACAAATTCTAAACGATGCTCTACTCCTCCAAACTTCTTTAATACTTTACAAATAGAATCATTATTAACTCCAAGCTCTTTCACTACTAAAATAGCTGCCATAATATTTTCATAATTATGATTTCCTATTAATTTAATTTGATCTAAATCTACTATTTTCTCATCATAGTAATAAATAGAACCTTCTTTTATATAAGCACCATTAATTTGATTTTTACTAGAAAAATAACGAACTGTTGATTTAACATCTTTAGTAAGTAACATAGCTTCCGTATTTTCCATATTTGTAACTGCTATATCATCTTTTGTCTGATTACTAAAAATACGACCCTTTACTTCTTTATAATGTTCATAAGTTTTCATAAACTCTAAATGTGCTTCACTAATATTTGTTAAAACCGCAATATTAGGGTGATATTCTTTAACATTTTCTAATTGTTGACAACTGATTTCATCAACAATAATATCATTTTCTTCCAATTTATCTAAAAAACTACATAATGGATAACCAATATTACCAGCTAAATGAACTCTTTTACCATCTTCTTTTATAAAATTATAAATAAGTGTGGTAGTAGTAGTTTTTCCATTCGTACCAGTAATTCCTATTAACTTAATATTCTTATCTTTCGGTAATAATCTATAAGCAAGCTCTGTTTCATTCATAACTTCAATTCCTAAGTCCTTTGCTTTAACTACATAAGAATGATCAATTGGTACCCCAGGATTTTTTATCAAATATTGAAAGCTATTATCTAATAAATTATCAGGGTGACTTCCAAAAACAAACTCTACCCCTAAGTCTTTTAATTCCTGTATTTTAGCACTATCATGTTTTTCTTCAGGTTTACCATCATTAATAATAACCTGATTATCTCTTCTCCTTAAAAGTTTAGCTACTTCATAACCGCTTCTAGCAAAACCAAGTATTAAAATTTTTTGATGTTCGAACATAAATAACCACCTTCAAATTAATTATACTATAAATAAAAGCAAAAATTATCTAAAAACCTACAAGTTTACACTATTATTTGAAAAAAAGGGTAAAATATGATATAATAACTTTCCTTGCAAAAAAGGGGGAATGTATTTTATGAAAATTATTACACTATCTGAAGAACAATTTAATGAATTTAGTTATCATCATAAATACAGTAATTTATATCAAACTATTCATTATGCTAAAATCATGCAACAAGAAGGATATAATTACCATTTATTAGGCTTTGTAAACAACAGTAATACAATTATTGGAGCTACCATGATACTATATAAGAAAATATTCTTAAATTATAAAATGGCATATGCCCCATTTGGATTCTTAATAGATTATTCAAACAGTGATTTAGTAGAAGAATTAACTTATAAATTAAAAAAATTGTTGATAAAACAAAAATTCATCTATCTCACTATTAATCCTAGAATTCATTGTTCAGAAAGAGATAAAAAAGGAAATATTGTTGCCTACAATCCTGAAATTAACGATATCATGGAAATACTTCAAAAAAATGGTTATATACATAAAGGGTTCAATAATTACTTTGAAAATAAAATGCCTCGTTGGAACGCTATTCTAAAACTAACAGCTTCTAATGAAAACTTATATAAAAATTTAAATAAGCAAACTAGAAACAAAATTAGTAAAGCAATTCGTTCAGGAATAGAAGTAGTAGAAGGTACTGAAGAAGATTTAGATATTTTATATGAATTTATTAAAAAGAAACATAATAAAAATTTAAAATACTATAAAAATATATTTAAAGAATATAAAGAAGATGCCAAGATATACCTAGCTAAGATTAACACAGAAGCTTATGTAAGTAAAAGTAAAAATGCTTATGAAAATGAATTAGAAGAAAATGAAATATATAATACTGAACTACAAGAAGCTAGCAGAAAAGGAAAAGATATTACGAATATTATCAATAAAAAAATGGAATCTGATAAAAGATTATCTTTATATCAAAGTAGTCTAATTCAAGCTAGTAATTTTTTTAGTAAATATCCAAATGGTTTAACGGTAGGTGGGTTACTTGCTATTAAATATCAAGATGGACTAAATCTAATTATTGAAGGATTTAATCAAAAGTATAGAAGCTTTAATCCAAACTATCTATTAAAATGGGAAGTTATTAAAGAGTTAAATAAAAATGGTTATAAATATTTCAACTTAAATGGTATCATTGGTGAATTTAAAGAAAAGAATAAATATTCTGGTTTAAATGAGATGAAATTAGGTTATAATGCCAGTGCTATTGAATATATAGGAGAATTCGACTTAATCATTAATAAAACAATATTTAATATATATCAAAGAAGAAAAGAAAAAAGAAAATAAATAGTATCAGCACTAATTATTTTCTTTTTATTTGACAAAAAAATCTCAAAATTAATTGAGATTTTTTGATTACATTCTATGAATTAAGCATCAATTTTGCTAACTGAACCAGCACCAACAGTACGTCCACCTTCACGGATAGAGAACTTAGTTCCTTGTTCAAGAGCAATTGGGTGAATTAATTCAACTGTCATGCTAACGTTATCACCTGGCATAACCATTTCAACACCAGCAGGAAGTGTAATAACACCTGTTACGTCTGTAGTTCTAAAATAGAATTGAGGACGATAGTTTGCGAAGAATGGAGTATGACGTCCACCTTCTTCTTTACTAAGAACGTAAACTTCAGCTTCGAACTTAGTATGTGGTGTAACTGATCCTGGTTTAGCAAGAACTTGACCACGTTCAACTTGTTCACGAGAAATACCACGAAGTAATACTCCAGCGTTATCTCCAGCTTGAGCAAAGTCTAATTGTTTACGGAACATTTCAATTCCTGTAACAACTGTTTTTTGAGTAGGTTTAATACCAACGATTTCTACTTCATCATTTAATTTTAATGTACCACGTTCAACACGTCCTGTAACAACAGTTCCACGACCAGTGATTGTGAATACATCTTCAATACTCATTAAGAATGGTTTGTCAGTATCACGAGTTGGAGTTGGAATCCATTCATCTACAGCGTCCATTAATTGTTTAATAGATTCAACATATTTTGGATCTCCTTCAAGAGCTTTTAATGCTGAACCACGAATAATTGGAGTATCGTCACCTTCGAATCCGTATTCATTTAATAAATCACGAACTTCCATTTCAACTAACTCTAATAATTCTTCATCGTCAACCATATCACATTTGTTTAAGAATACTACCATTCTAGGTACTCCAACTTGACGAGCAAGTAAGATATGTTCACGAGTTTGAGCCATAGGTCCATCAGTAGCAGCAATAACTAAGATTGCTCCATCCATTTGAGCTGCACCTGTAATCATGTTCTTTACATAGTCAGCATGTCCTGGACAGTCAACGTGAGCATAATGACGTTTAGCAGTTTCATACTCAACGTGAGCAGTATTAATTGTAATACCTCTTTCTCTTTCTTCAGGAGCTTTGTCGATATCAGCGAAATCAACTGCAGATCCTAAAACTTTTGTAATAGCAGCTGTTGTAGTAGTTTTACCATGGTCAACGTGACCAATTGTTCCTACGTTAACATGTGGTTTTGAACGATCAAATTTTTCTTTTGCCATTTTAATTTCCTCCTTTTTTATTTACATCTTATATTTTATCTAACAATTGAACATTTTTCAACTGTTTTGATACTATTTTATCATTTATGACAAAATATTTATAACAACAAGGTGCATCAAATACACCCTGTTATTAATAACTTTTAATTACCGCTTTTTTTGATAATATCTTCAGCGATATTTTTTGGTACTTCTTCATAGTGGTCAAATACCATAACGAAGTTTCCACGTCCTTGTGTATTAGAACGTAAACTTGTAGCATAACCAAACATTTCAGAAAGTGGTACCATTGCATCAAGTCTTACAGCATTACCTTGTGATTCTTGACCAAGTGGACGTCCACGACGACTAGTTAAGTCTCCCATAACATTACCAAAATATTCATCTGGTGTAGTTACTTCAACTTTCATAATTGGTTCAAGAAGTACAGGTTTACATTTATTCTTAGCTTCTTTTAAAGCAAAGCTAGCTGCAATCTTAAATGCCATTTCGTTAGAGTCTACATCATGGTAAGAGCCATCAAATAATGTAGCTTTAACATCAATCATAGGATATCCTGCAAGTACACCAGTTTGAAGTGCTTCTTGTAATCCTTTATCAACAACTGGAATGTATTCACGAGGAACAACACCACCAACGATTGCATCAACAAATTCATATCCTTTATCAGGATTTGGCTCAAATTTAACCCATACGTGACCATATTGTCCACGACCACCAGATTGTTTGATATATTTACCTTCACAATCAGCAGCTTGACGTAATGTTTCACGATAAGCAACTTGAGGTTTACCAATATTAGCTTCTACTTGGAATTCATCTTTCATACGAGTAACTAAAACATCTAAGTGAAGTTCTCCCATACCAGCAATAACAGTTTGACCTGTTTCTTGATCAGTATGTACTCTAAATGTTGGATCTTCTTCAGCTAATTTTTGTAAAGCAATTCCCATTTTTTCTTGATCTGCTTTTGTTTTTGGTTCAACAGCAACTTCAATAACTGGTTCTGGGAATTCCATAGATTCAAGAATAACTGGTTTCTTTTCATCACATAAAGTGTCTCCAGTAGTAGTATTCTTAAGTCCAACGATAGCTGCAATATCTCCAGTATATACATCAGATATTTCAGTTCTGTTATTAGCATGCATTAATAATAAACGGCCAACACGTTCTTTTACATCTTTTGTAGAGTTTAATACATAAGAACCACTTGATAAGTGTCCAGAGTAAACTCTAAAGAATGTTAAACGACCAACGAATGGATCTGTCATAACCTTGAATGCTAAAGCACTAAATGGTTCACTATCAGATGGGTGTCTAACAGTTGGATTACCATCTAAATCTGTTCCTTCAATACTTGCAATATCAGTAGGAGATGGTAAATAGTCAATAACAGCATCAAGTAATAACTTAATACCCATATTTCCTAAAGCTGTACCACACATAACTGGGAAGAATTTAACATCAAGAGTTCCACGACGGATAGCTCTCTTAATCATATCAACGGTTACTTCTCCACCATCTAAGTAAGTATTCATTAACTCATCATCATATTCAGCAACTGCTTCAATAAGATCGTTATGTTTTTCTTCAGCAATATCTTTAAGATCAGCTGGAATTTCAATTTCCTTAGCTTCTTCTTCTTGTTTACCATCATATTCATAAGCTTTCATAGTAACAAGATCGATTACACCATGGAATTCACTTTCAGCACCAATTGGCCATTCAATAGGTTTAGCGTTAACACCAAGACGAGATTTAATAGTACCTAAAGTATATTCAAAGTTAGCTCCCATCTTATCCATTTTATTAGCAAAAATAATACGAGGTACACTAAATTCAGTAGCCTGACGCCATACAGTTTCAGTTTGAGGTTCAACACCTGCTTGTGAATCAAGTAAAGCAACAGCTCCATCTAGTACTCTTAAACTACGACTAACTTCAACAGTAAAGTCTACGTGACCTGGAGTATCGATAATATTCATACGATAACCTTTCCAGTATGCAGTAGTTGCTGCAGAAGTAATAGTAATACCACGTTCTTGCTCTTGTTTCATCCAGTCCATTTGGCTAGCACCATCATGTGTTTCACCAATTTTATGAATCTTTTTTGTATGGAATAATACACGTTCAGTGGTAGTTGTTTTACCAGCATCGATATGTGCCATAATTCCAAAATTTCTTGTTTTTTCTAACGACGTTTCACGAGCCATATATTAATCCTTTCCTACCAACGATAATGTGCAAATGCCTTATTAGCTTCTGCCATTCTGTGGGTATCTTCACGTTTTTTAACTGCTGCTCCAGTTCCATTTGAAGCATCAATAATTTCATTAGCAAGATTTTCAGCCATTCCTTTTCCGCCTCTTAATCTTGCATAATTAACTAACCAACGAAGACCTAATGCTTGACTTCTGTCAGCACTAACTTCCATAGGTACTTGATAGTTAGAACCACCAACACGACGAGATTTAACTTCAAGAAGTGGTTTAATATTTTCTAACGCTTTATTGAAAACATCTAGAGGATTTTCTCCAGTCTTTTCTTTGATAATATCAAAAGCATCATATAAAATCTTTTCAGCTTTTCCTCTTTTTCCACCAATCATCATACGATTAATTAATTTAGTAACAACTTTTGAATTGTATATAGGATCTGCTAAAACATCTCTTTTAACTGCTTGTCTTTTACGCATGATTATTTGCCTCCCTTCATAATTTTCTTTTGTTTAATTTATTTTACTTTTTAGGTTTCTTAGCACCGTATTTACTACGACCTTGTTTTCTATCTTTAACTCCAGCAGTATCTAAGGTACCACGAATAACATGATAACGAACTCCGATTAAGTCCTTAACACGTCCACCACGAACTAACACAACGCTATGCTCTTGTAGATTATGTCCTTCACCAGGAATATAAGTATCAACTTCTTTTCCATTAGATAAACGAACACGAGCATATTTTCTTAAAGCTGAGTTTGGTTTCTTTGGTGTTTTTGTACCTACACGAGTACATACTCCACGTTTTTGTGGGCTATTTAATTCAGTAGTTTTTCTTTGGATTGTATTAAGTCCAAATCCTAACACTGGAGATTTACTCTTTCTTTTCTTATCAGTTCTATTTTTTCTGACTAATTGTTGCATTGTAGGCATAAATATCTCTCCTTTCTTTACACATAACCAGGTGTGTCATATTGCTAACTAAATTTAAGTTTTGTCAAAACAAAACCTAAATTTATCAGTAGCTATAATATAACACTAGTTTTTGTAAAAGTCAATTAAAAATTAACCAATTCCTAAATTAGAGGCACCAATACTAATTAAGATAATAGCAACAAAAAAAATAAGTAAAAATGCAAGTAATACACTAAGACCCCAACCACGATTATTTAAATGAAACATAATATCACCTCTAACGATAATATTATATGATAAATAAGAAAATTTTAAAAGACTAAATAAATAAAAACTCAAGCTAAAAAACTTGAATTTCATTTTCATATAATTTTTGATAATATAAATTATTTTTCAATAATTCATAATGATTTCCAACACCAACAATTTTTCCATCTTGTAAAACCATAATTTTATTACAGTCTTTAATAGTAGACAATCTATGAGCAATTATTAAAATTGTATAATCTTTAGAAATAGAATTAATAGATGATTGAATTTCACGCTGTGTAATATTATCAAGAGCACTAGTTGCTTCGTCAAATAAAATAATTTTACTTTTTTTAAGTAATGCACGAGCAATTGCAATTCTTTGTTTTTGTCCTCCCGATAAATTAACTCCACCCTCTCCCAAAATAGTATCATATTTATCAGGAAGGCTATCAATAAAGTCATCTATTCTAGCTAATTTACAAGCTTTCTTAATGTCCTTCATTGTTATATGATCACCAAGTAACATAAAATTTTCTTTAATTGAAAAATTAAAAAGATAAGGGTTTTGAGAAATAATAGAAATATGATTACGAATCGTATTACGGTCTAATGTATTAATATCAATATCATCAATAAAAATACTATTATCGCTTACATCATAACTCTTATTTAATAAATTAAAAATCGTACTTTTTCCACTACCAGAAGCACCAACAATAGCTACTGTATCGTTAGCCTCAATATTAAAATTAATATCTTTTAATACCATTTTATCATCATATCCAAATGATACATTTTTAAACTCAATAGAACCATTAATATTTTTAAGACTAACATTTCCATATTGTTCAACTGGAAAACAATTATCGTCCATAATACTAAATATTCTGTCTTTTGCAACTTTATACTCAGTATAATATTCTTTAATTGAATTTATATTAGATATTAAACTAAAGATTTCATATCGATACATATAGATGATAAGTAAATTGGTAACAGTTAATTTATTAGTACTAGCTAAATAAATTCCAATAAAAATTACTAAAAAACTTATTAAATATTCTATAGCTCTTGATAATTCCCAAATAAAATTATGCTGCATTTTTAATTTTGTATCATATTGATTGGATTGACTCATAGAATCTATTGCTATATTAGAAATAGATGGGATTATATTTAAAAGTTTAATATCTCTAATACCATGCATAACTTCATTTAAAATAGTAGTATTTCTATCTTGAATTTTACTGTAATCTCTTTGCAAGTATTCATACTTACTATATAGTTTTTTCTCAATAAAGTATACTGAAACAACACCAATTAGATAAATAATACCCAAAATATAATTCAAGAAAAATACATATATTAAAATAACCAAATTAGTAATTAAAGCAAAAGCATTATATTGAACAACACTAAGCACCCTAGAAATACTAGCTGGATCATCTTTTAATTTTTGTTGAAATTCACCTGAACTTATTTTATCAAAATTAACTACTTTTAAACTAAAGATTCTATCTAATATATCTTTCCTCAAATAATATAGTATTTTTTCTTTAATCCCCATATAAATTTTATTATTTAAAAGATTAAAAACAATATTATTAATTGCATACAAAATATAAAAAATAGAAAACCAAATAGCTGATACATAATTTAACTGTGTAATACTAGTCACCAAATTAGCTTCTATTATAGGTCTTAGAATATCAGATCCAGACACTAGTAAAGTCGTTAATGCCAAAAGTATTATTCTACCTCGTACTTTACTAAAATATTTTTTCATACTCTTCTTCTTCATAAATCTACTCCTAATTTTTAGCCATATCAGGATGAAGTCCTAATTTTTTTACTAAATATTCTGCATTTTTCTGTTTGATTACTTCTTTTGATAATCTATAGTTTTCAATTTTATCCATAGCATCACTAATAACATTATCTCTAATATTATCATTATCAAAATTATCAACTTCTAATCCTTCTTCAAGTAAAATATATTTATCATCTACTTCAACAAATACTTTCATCATACCACCTCACCCAATAGTATTATTCAAATTCAATACCTATATTTTTATTAGCATGAAATTGCCAATTAATATTATATTTCATTTCCAGAATCCAATTCTTGTATTTTACTATCAATTTTGTTAATCAAATCATTTATTTTATTATAATTTACATAATCCATTTCATCTTTTTTTGGCAGTAATACATTTTTATCAGCAAAAAATTTTTCTAGATCAAATACCCTAATATCATTTATTTCTAATAGTGGATAATCTATATTAGAATCTAAGTATTCAAGAACCTCATTATTCAGTGTTGTATCTTTCTCTATACTATTGATGTTAAAAGAAGATATTAAAGATTTAAGATAATAACCATAAGTTTCATACAACTTTTCCATAGAACGAGTAGATATATAAAATTTTATATTTCTAGCAATACCAGATGATAACATATTAATAAAACCAACCATTTCATTTAAAACATCAAAATTATCTAAAATAATGTTATATTTTGTTTTTAACTTGCTACTTGCCAATATATCAAATAACTGTGTAATAAAAATTTGTACTAATACACTAAGATATGTATTTTCATCTTTACTTATAATAAAAATAGCTGTTGGGTTATTAACAAGATCCTCATAATGAAATGTAGTTTTTGAAAGTAAATTATTTAACTTTTCACGTATAATATATAATTTAAATTTTTGACGTGCAACAGATACAATACTTGCTTTAGTTTCCATAGGAGCTAATAATGTAGTAGAAGCAACAGTATAAATTTTAGAATTCTTACCTTTATATTCAAAATAATGTGTAAGTAAATCTTTATCACCATATCTTATATTTAAGGAATCAAATAACGCATTAACACTATCAAAATTAACTTCATCTTCTTTAGCATCTTCAAATAAACTAAGCACTAACCCAATAAAAAAGTCACAAGCACTATTTTCCCAAAATGGATCTTTAGAATCTTCGTCATGAAAAATAGGAATAGCTACTTTATAAATACTATCTAAAGCAGCATCAATATTTCCACTTTTATATAAAGTATAAGGATAACTTAAAGGATTCCACCCCACACTATTATTTGCACTTTTTAAATTAAGTGTAATGATATTATAATCTTTATTTTTTAATGTTCTATAGTACTTGTTAATATATTCTTCTTTAGTATCAAATATAATTATATTTTCATGATTATTTATTTGTTCTTCTACTAGTGGAAATAAAAAGTTTCTCGTTTTACCTGATGAAATATCACCAAATACTACTATATTTTTATTTTGTTTCATTATATTTTCCAATATCTCTTTTTTCATATTTTCTCTTTAATACCCTCTCTTCTTCAGTCACATTTTCTAATATTTCTTTATTAGAGACTTCTTTCTGCATAATTAATAATCTATCATATTGTTTTTTTAATATATACATTCTCTCTTCTATTTCTTTTTTCTTTTTTATTATTATATCTTCATCTAAGCAATCCTTATATCTAACAATTTCATCAAGTGTAAAATCTAATGATTTAAGCATTTTAATAAGTTCACAATCCATGATATCATTATCACTATAATATCTATATCCAGTAAATGTATCTATTTTACTTGGTTTTAAGACACCACACTCATCATAATATCTTAAAGTTTTTACAGATATACCAACTAATTTAGAAAATTCTCCTATTTTATAAAACATAAATTACCAAGTTTAAACACTTTCCTCCTTTCTTCAACATGAATATATCATTCCAGTAGACTAGAAAGTCAACAAATATATAGAAAAAAGATAAAACTATGTTTATCTTAAAAATACGCCTAAAATTAAGATTGATAAACACATAATAGTAGTAATTAAACTTAAAAGGAATAATCTAGTAAATCCCATAGTTCTGCCTCCATAACTAGAAACATCCTGATTAGTAATTAGATTACCATCTACATCCATAAAACCATTTTCCATAGCTTTTATCATATTATCAGCTATTATAGACGAAGTATCATTCGTTTTAGAAGAAGTCTTGTTAACTTCTAACTCATTAAGATATTTTTTTAATGCTCCTACCATTCTATCATAACCACCTGAAGACATATTATTTGATACAAAATTATCATTAGGGAACTCATTCTTTTTTTCTGCTCTATGATTATCTCCAAAATCCCATATTTCATAGCTTTGTTTAAATTGTTCAAAATTCTTTCCTTCAGCTGCTTCAACAAAACTCCTAGCTGCATCGATAAAGGAACCTCCATTTTGTAAAATCCAATTCTCAATTCCAACTCCACCTAATCCACCTTGAGATTTGTCACTACGCTCTGGTTTATATGCATTTGCTTCTTTTAAAACTTTTTTTGCAAATAAAATATTAGCTACAACATATTTATACTTTTCTGGATTATTCTTTTGGATGGTAGAAAGTCTATCACGCAATGCCATATCTGTAGAATAATTAACTTTATCTGTTCTTATATTAAATGTTATATCAATATCAACATTAGTATCAGCATCAAGTGGAACATTTTTTAATCTAAAATCACCGTCACCTGTTATTTCAGAAGAATTTTCTCTTCCTAAATTTTTTAATATTGTCTGTTTTAACTTTTTTAACTCTTTTGGGTCAGTCATTATCTTTCTATCAAGTCTCATCATAAAATCAAAATCACCATCCCCTGGTTTATTAGTACCTCTTCCAGTAGAACCAGTATCAATGAATTCAACAAACCCTTCCGTTAAATCACCATCAATATCTGTTTTCAAAGATAGTCCTAACTCATAAAGTGCTTTTTTTATAACTTGACTAATCTTTTCTCTCTTAATCTGCACTTCACGATTACTCTTATCTAATTGTTCAGCAAAATACTTTGTTTCTTCTGTTACTAAATTATCGGAAAAAGCATAGTTTTCTTCATCATAATAAGATAAACCACTCATTTTAGCTCTCAACTTATCATAATCATCTGGTGTAAATACAATTTTTCCTTCTGCATTTGCAACTGGAATATAAAAACCATTCATAGCAATTGTAAGACCAACTCTAGGATCATAATTATCCATAAGAATATAATTTATTTCACTAGAAGCAAATCCAGTTCTTATACCATAATGATCAGATCCACATGCTCCTGTATAAAATACCTCAATTTTAGATAAATCTCTTTTTACATTTAATGTCTCTTGATTATTTCTAGTAATTATAAATCTCTCATCATTCTTTAATACAAACCATATAGGTCCATAGTCTGTGGCGACTAATTCACGCCTTTTTTTCGTGATTGATCCATCTGAAGACGTAACCATTGATAAATCGGTATCAAGTGGAGTCATATCACTACCAGCATCTGATCCTAAATAATCCTTAGCAACACTGCCATTTTGTAAAATATTTCTTAAATATGTAATATCACCAATTCCCTTAATAAAATCGCCTTTTTCTAATGACATATCCATCTGAGAAGCGTTTCTATTTCTCACATCAGCTGTTTTTATCTTGTTATTAATATACTCTTTTGCTTCTTCTAAGGTATCAATTCCAGCAAAACCACAAAACATTCTAATAACTCTATCTTTTAAACTATAATCTGATCTTCCATCTGGCGATAATTTCTTAGATAACTGCAATATATCTGCTAATGCATTACCTGTTAATATAAACCTTTCATCACTTTTCTTAGCTTTCATAGTATTATCATATAAAGTGGCCAAATGCTTGCTAAAAGTAATTAATTCTTCCCTTTCTTCTTTATCAAGAGAATCATATTGAATGTTTCCTGATTTAATATTTTCATATAAATTAGAAGCAACATCTATATTTTTCAAATATTCATTTACATCCTTATTATTAGAACCAAAAGATGCCTTTATTAAATCAGAAAATACAATTATCTTTCTTGCCTGTAAAGATGATGATTTTAAAACAGGAGATATCATATAATTGTCAAAATTATAGCCTTTAAAATCTGGGTGTAATATATCAAAGCAAGAGTATAATTTTCCAACTGTTGGTATATTATTATGAAGAAATAATTTTTCAATTTTATCTAAACTTTTTAAAGGATCATCGGTATTTAACAATTGAGTAGCTAATTTTCTTTTTAATTTAATCATTTCACTAGAATTAGTAGAGGATAGTCTGCGTAAAACATCAGCAGAAACATTTATTTTTTCTTCTGCAATATCTAAATGATTTAAAATATATTGCATAAAATCATTTCGAAGTGTTACATCTGAAATACCAAAATATGACAAAACTGTTAATAATTTCTTTTCATCAGTTAACTTTGAATTTAAAATATTAAAAACATCATTGGTTAATATATGATTATTTTCGAGATCATTTCTTATACACTGTTCGTCAAATAAAATACCAACCCCGAAGTATTTTTCCATAGTAACCTTTACTAAATCATAATTTTTCCATAGAACATCTTGGCTATTTTTATTTAAAATATAACCTTTTTCTTTCAACAAATTTATGTTTTCTTCGGTTAAACCGCCTTCCAAAGCATAATTAGCATTGTTTATATCTTTTTCCATACTAGCTTTTACCATTTGTGGATTATTTCTTAAATCACTTGAACTCCATTCATTTAAGATATAACCTTTTTCTAATGCTAATCTTGAATTTTCATATGTTAGGCCACCTTTTGATGCATACTTTATGGTTTCAAAATTATTTTCTATACTAGCTCTTACTACTTGAGGATTATTTTTTAAAATTTCTGGACTATCATATTTTAAAACATAGCCTTTTTCTTTTAATAAATTTATATTTTCTTCGGTTAAACCGCCTTCCAAAGCATAATTAGCATTATTTACATCTTTTTCTATACTTGCTCTTACTACTTGAGAATTATTCCTTAAGCTTTCTAAACTATGTTCATTTAAAATATAACCTTTTTCGAATGCTAACTTTGCATTTTCATACGTTAATCCACCTTCTAAGGCATAATTTATACTATTAATATCATTTTCTATACCTGCTCTTACTACTTGAGAATTATTTCTTAAGATTTCTGGACTATTTTCATTTAAAACATAACCTTTTTCAAATGCTAACTTTGCATTTTCATATGTTAATCCACCTTCTAAAGCTCGCTCTATATATTTGTAATTCTTTTCTATAACTACTCCTATAATATCTGAATTATTTAATAAAGTTTTTACTATAGAAATATTAGGAGCAGCAATTAAAGCTAAAACTTCATTTGGATAATTAAGTAATATAGAAATAACTTCATCTGTTATTCCCTCTTCCGAAGCATATTCAATACTGTACGGATCTCTTTTAACAGATGCAGCCACTGTCTTTGAATTTTTTTTCAAAATATCTGGGGAATTATTACTTAAAGAATAATTATTTTCTATAGCCAAATCTATTATTTCATCAGTTAAAATCTTTTCGTCAACATAGTTGATTTGATAACCACCTCGTTTTTCAATACATTTTTTTATCATTCTAAGACTGTTTTTCACATAATCTGGTGCTCCATTTAAATTAAAGCTATGTGAAACTAAATACAATTCACCCTTTACTTTATCCAAAAATTTTATATTATTATCTTCCATTTTCATTACCTCTAATCCAATTCAAAAATCAAAAACTCAATTATCTATACAATACAAACTGAAATTGTACCTTTATATATATTTGCTTTTACAATTGAATCAAATTTTTTTAAATTATTATTTGAATAAATGTACTATTATTTCATAACATCAAATGATGTCATAAGCATATTCTACCCAATTACTTTTCCATCAAGATTACAAATATAACAGTTTGGTAATAATTCTTTTATTTCTTTTAATATTTTATTATCCTTTTCATATTTTCTTCCTACCAATACACCTTCAATCAAATTAGAAGGTAATCCAAAAAGAATTGCACTTTCGCGATCTGTAAAAAAGTCATCTTTATTTTTTCTATGGATAACAAACTTATCATAATAATTTGGATTTACAAAATCTTTTACACCATCATCATCAATCATATCAGGATTTAGTATATCACCATTTAATAAATTTTTTGCATAATCATTATTGCCATTAAAAATTATACCAATTTGAACTCTATTTTGAACTAAACTTGGCATAAATCTTGCTTCCTTGGTTTGCTCTAAAGTCCACATATGGCAATCAACATTAGATGTTATATTTATTATATTAGACATATCTTTAAAAGAAATAACTGAAGTTGAATTTTTTTGTGTATCTATACCATCTTCAAAAATACCACAAAACATAATTGTTCCACCAGAATAGAAATTTACATAGTCTTTTAATAAATAATCTTGTTTTAAATTCCAAACACCTACTGAGCTTGGGTATTTTGATAATCTACCATCTATAAACCAACTTGATATAAGACCATTCTTTACTATTTCTCTTAGTCCATCAATATTTTTATAAGTTCCGTGTAATAATGTTCCTTTTGCTAATTTCACATCATCACCAATATTATATTTAGTTTTTTCACTCTTATAATTTTCTTTTGCATTATAATAATTTTCAATTTGATTAATCATTATGTTTTGACACGCAGAATTTGCTATTCTTTCCATTGTTATATTTATGTATTCTTCCTTATTCATATAATCCTCCTATATTTTTACATATTATCATAAATTATTTATTATAAAAACAGTCACTTCATCATAAAAAACAATAACCCAAGTATTTCTATAACGCAAGCAAAAGTAATTACGATTAATAACTGACCAGGTACATGGGCAGCCTCATTTCGATATACTAATTTTTTTTGATATTGGTTAACTAAACTCTGTGCTTGTTCATCTGTATACCCTTTTTGTTTTAAACTTTCTAATACAGCATTCATTAATACCAACTGATCCATATTACTAGGTAATACCACAATAACAGTACCATTCATATCTTCAGACATATAAGCACCATTTTCAGAAAAAGCAGTAATAATATCTTGATAATTTTCGTCCATTCCCATTTTTATATCATAATGATCACCATTAGATTTTACTGCCATTTTAAATTCTCCCGACTGTTCTAAAACATTTTCACCAATCATTTCCAAAGCCATTTTTAATTCAGGAGATATAGTATTTAAAATATCTGCATAAGAAACATTAGGATTATAACTATTTGCTAAATCATAAATTCTTTGCTCAAAAGCAGGATCTAATTGATTTCCATTTGATGGTATAGGAAAATCACCATAAATAATTTTAAAATTATTTTCTTCATACTTTTCTTTAATAAATTTCATATCCATATTAGTATTTAAAGAAAAATTAGGATTATTAGTAACTAATAAAATTGTCATCATAGTAACAAAATTCATAGCTTCTTGATTTTTACTAGAAGAATTAATTTGAACTGTGCCATCTTCATTAACATGAATAGGTTTATTACTAGCAACTTCTTTTCTTTCTTCCTCTAAGGTACTATCTAGCATTTGACTATCACCAGATTGTTGCATAACATCATCAAGTTTATCAATAGATGTTTCCACATCATTTTCTTTATCTATTATTTGATTTCTATTATGGTAATAATCAACAACCTCATCTATATTCTTTTCAAAATGATAAACATCATTCTCATTCTGAATAGAGTTAACCATATCTTCAGTATTACCAGTAATATGAACACCAACATCACTAAGTTTATGAATATTTTCTGTTACTAAGTCATTTTTAATTTCAGAAACCTGTTGATTAGATTTTTCATGAATTTTTGTCTTTTCATCTACATACTCTTTAACAATATTTTCTAACAAAATAGATGACTTATATAAATCAGAATTGCCATCTAATTTTTCACATACTGCTATAAGTTCATCTTTTAGTTCTACATCAACATTATTTTGTTCCAAAAATTTATAAACTTCCTGTTTTAATTCATCAATCGTTTTTGAACCATTAACTCTAAAAAGATAAGCCTGTAAATAGTCTTCTGCTTGCAACATGTGTTTTTGATTTTGTTCCAATTCATTTACATAATCATTTAACAAATATGCTTTCTCCATAATAAAACCTACTCTCTATTATAGATAATAACATACTTTTAAAAATCATAAAAGATGAAAAGTGACTCAATTAACAACTAGTATACAAAAAAGAAGAGCCTACATAAACTCTGGTTCTATAATAAATAGTGTTGGTGAGTAAAAATCACTAACACTATTTTTTAGTT
>OGDF01001146.1_pt1 | contig 39986 bp, 37 predicted proteins | sample 1570141 | NCBI WGS metagenome assembly OGDF01 (sample SAMEA4370581, study PRJEB24528) | human gut metagenome
GTAAATGTGGTAATGAACTAAATGATGGAGAATTATTTTGTGGTAAATGTGGAAATAAAATAAAAAAATCAAGTACAAAAAAATTTAGTATAAGGCAAGCAATATTAATAATAACGATTTCTACAGTTATAATATTAATACTTATTATTAGTCTTATGACATATTTAGTTAATTTAAGTAATAGTACACAAGAAACTGAAATTAAAAATGAAAAAGAACAAATTGCTCAAAACAATATAGAAAATAATATAGATAGTGAAACAAATGGTATAGAATTAAAAGGGAAAAAGACAAATGGAGATGAAATAACTTTAAATTTTAAAGATGAAGAATTAAATAGATTTAAAGATGTTGCAGATAATCAAGTCAATAAATATTTTAATGTAGAATATGAAGAATTGTTAAATAAATATGGAACAGCTGCAATGACAATATATTCAACTGAGCAATCAGTATATTTATTATATGATTTAGACAATAAAGAAATTAAGTATTTATTAAATTATAAATGTACTACACCTGCACCGGTTATGGTTTTATATGATTCTTACAATTTGATTTATGAGAATATAGATGAAGATAATAATAAAGTATCTTGGGAGTTTAGAACAGGAGGACAAAAAGAATATATATACACTGATACAAAAGCACTTTATAATTATCAAACAAGATTTGCAAAATATACGAGCGCAAGAGATGAAGATTATGAATTAGTAAAATCAATAGTGGAAAATACAAACGATGAAAATATTGCTATTTTTGATATAAGTAATCTGTAATAAACAATAAATAAGAAAAGAGGTAATAAAAAAGTGGTTTGTAGTAAATGTGGTAATGAATTAAAAAAGGGAGATTTATTCTGCACAAAATGTGGAAAAAAAGTAGAACAAGGAGTAAAAGAAAATAAAACAGAAGAAGCATTAAAGAGTGATGTAAAACAAAAGTTGAAGAAATGGAAAATAATAATCCCTATTATAATAATATTGATAATTATAGTAGTTGTGGGAGTAGTTATATTTAGTCAAACTAAGTGTATCGATAATAATGAAATTTCACAAGAGTTTACTAATATTATAGACACTGACAAAACTATTAATAAAGAGATTTTAACGGTAGTGTCAAAAGAATCTGCCAATTCAAAAGAAGAGTTTACTAATTTATGTACTAAATACGGAGAATATATTGAAATTCCAAATTCTATTTATAAAGAAAATCAAAATTGTTTTGTAGTATCAATAAAAATTGATGGATACAAACTTGATGAAATTTATGCAGAATTAAGTAACAACGAACAAGTACTTAAAGTAGAAAAAGGTTTTATAAATCCAGAAGAAATAGAATTATATACTGGATATATAACATTAATTCAACAACTATTAAATGATGAAGAGGAGATAAATGGTTTAGGTATAAGCTATGCAATGGTAGACATTAATAGTGATGGAATTAATGAATTAATATTAGCTCATGGAAAATCAAATGCGAATGCTATTACTGAATTTTATACATATCGTGATAATAATGATGCGGTTAAACTTGGAGACGGTGCATATGGAGTTTTGTACAAGGGTAAAGATGCAAATAGATTAAAACTGATACATACTGAAACCGGTGGAAATCAAATAATATGGAGTGTTTTTTACGATGGTAATAAGTTTGAACTAGCAGAAGATACAACAGATACAAAGACGGAGAATCTTGGAGAAAAAATAGAATTACATGAAGTAGAACAATTAGATATATACAATAGTTTTAATACTAATCAAAGTAGTCAGACTTTTACTAATACTACTAATAATAATGATAATATTTCAAATAGTAATAATGGTAGTGCAACTTATAATTCTAATACTCAAATTAAATATACTGATGCTGAATTGTCGAAAAAGATTATAGATTCAATATTTGTAACTGTAACAGGAAAATTTGAAGGAGCACCACAATATACAATATATAGACATGGAGAATATTATGAACCAGCGAATGATGAAGAATATCATAAATTGGGTAACAGAGATGATTATCATATATATCCGGAAGACGCATATAAAACTGGAAATATATTTTTTACAGTTTATTTTGATACGTGGGTAAATGCCAATCAATTTAATGAGTATCAAAACAATAAAAAAGATTATGATATGGACCAAACAACTGCAATGGGATATAAAGTTAAAATAACGAATAATACTACTGGGGAAAGTAAAAATATTAAAATGACAGATGTAGCAGGAGATAGTTCAGATACTTTTGAACAGGCTGGAAATTCTTATACTTTAGTTATAAGCGATAAATTTGGAAATAGTAAAACTTTAAATTTTAATAAGTAAAGGAGAAATAACAAGATGTTTTGTAATAAATGTGGAAATGAAATAAAAGAAGGAGAAAAATTTTGCAGTAAATGTGGAAATAAAATAAAAGAATTAGAGATAAAAAATTTGAATATATGGCAAAGAATAATACTAATAATGATTTCTATAGTAATAATAATGTTTATTATTAGTTATGTGGTATATTTAGTTAATCATACACAAGGAAATGAAAGTAAAATTGAAAAAAATGTTAATGAGGAGACTAGCACAATAAACATAAATATAGATGAAGAAACAAAATCTAATATAAAGAAATTGTATAATCAAGTATCTGGATATGGAAGCTCAAATATTATAAAAGCAATGTATTGGAAATTAGCAAGTGGAACACCCACTTTATTAATAGCATATCAAGATATAGAAAGAAACGGTATGTATATACAAGTAGAAGGTACAAAAGTTTTTAAGAATTATGGAGATGAAGAAAGTCTATATAGTGGAAGTGGAAGAACTAAAAGAGAATCTCAGGAATTAATATTTTCTATGTATAAAGATAGTGATGACCATATATTTTTTACAGGAGATGAATTTAGAGAGATAATAGAATAATTGTTTATAAACCTATAATTTTATAAACTAACAAAAAATATATAAAAGTGGTATTTAAAAATATATAAATACCACTTTTTAAATATATTTAAAAACTTTTACACTTTTTTAAACAAACATATGTACGAAAAGCGCTTTGCATTTTATAATAAATAAAAAAGGAGATTTTATTTATGGAAAAATTTGTAGAAGGTTCAAAGCAAAATTTATATGGCTATGCCAGAGTAAGTACAAAGGAACAAAATACAGATAGACAAATACAAGCATTAAAAGAATTTGGGATTGAAGAAGAAAATATTTTTGAAGATAAGAAAAGTGGAAAAGACTTTAAAAGAGAAGAATATCAGTTACTAAAAAGAATTTTAAAAAGAACTACTAATAATGTATTGGTTATAAAATCAATAGACAGACTTGGTAGAAATTATAAAGAGATACAAAATGAGTGGAGAGAGATTACACAAGATTTAAAAACGGATATAGTAGTTTTAGATATGGAAATATTAGATACAAGAAAATATAAGGACTTGTTAGGAAACTTTATTGCTGACTTAGTATTGCAAGTCCTTTCTTTTGTAGCTGAACAAGAAAGAAATAATATAAAGAGCAGACAGAAAGAGGGGATAAAAATAGCAAAGTCGAAAAATGTTAAATTTGGGAGACCGCGAATTGAAATGCCATACAATTTTAAAGAAGAATATAATAAATGGAAGAAAGGAGAACAGACAGCAAAAACAACAATGGATAATTTATTACTAAAAAGAAATAAATTTTATATGTTTGTAAAAGAATATGAGGGTAAAAGTTAGAATAATTACCCTCATTATTTTTTGTTTTGTCTACCTTTATTAGTGCATTTATCACATTTCTTCCTAGATTTAGTAGAATATTTAGTAACTCTACCACAATATATACAAAAACCAATTTTAGATGGTTTAACAGTACAAATTACATAGCTAATAAAGATATACCATATTAAATGGAAAACTTCGTTTGTTATAGGACAAGTGACCTTTCTTTTTATATCTATATAAGAACTTATAGAATAACCTATTGTATGAGTAAATTCATTTACAGCTTTTAATAAGTCATTATGATAGCTTAATAAATAACTTTTTATGTCTTTCTTATTTTCACATTCTAGTAACTCATCTTCATCTACTTGTATAGGAAATTCAAATAACATATTTCCTATTTTATTTAAGTTTCTTATTCTAGGTTTCATAATATCGTCAATGAATAGTTCATTTCTTAAATCTTTTGCAGAACTATCACAAATAAGTGCTAAATTTCTATGGTAAGAAAATAAAAGATTAAAAATAGCTAATCTTTTAGCAAATTGTATTGCCTCATTTTCTTTTAATTCTGGAAATTTATATTTCTTATTTAAATCTTCAAGAAATGGTTTGATTTCTTTAAAATCATTTATCGTAAAATTATTTATTAGTTTAGTAGTTTCTTTATTAATATAATTACAATTTCTTAAAGTTTTAGAAGAAATTGTTAAATTTGATAAAATTTTTTCACCAGTTTTAATAAAATCTTTTGTCATTCCTAAAGCACTGTATTCTGGGGAATCTTCTGAATTTGAAACATCAAATTTACTTATATCATTTTTGTATTTATATGATACTTTATCGTTAGGATATAGGATATAAACCTTATTATTAGCCATTTTGACACTCCTTTCAAAATGCAATTATTTAAAAATTCACTGATTTAAGAATAGCTTGTATAATCACATTATCAAATGTAATAAAGATAGCTATCGTCCAAATTATTACATAAAAAAATATAAATGTCAAAAACGGAGGAAACTAAAATGAAAACAAGAAAATTTAATAATCAAAATTTAAAAAAAACTAGCGAAAAAGATAAAACAAATATTATTGAGCAACATAAAAAACATATGGAGGAAAATTCAAGATATCCAATAAATCATCAATTAAAAAATAGAAATAAAAGAAAAATAAGTCATAAAGAAATGTTATGCATTATTGCAAAAACAAATAAGTTCAATAGTAATGATATCTTAATAACATTTGGAAATATGGGTATCTTTGAAAGATATGAAACTGGAGTTACAGGTGTAACTTATGTATTAATACGAATTTATAAAAATGATGCTATTAGACTAATGATAGAGTATTATTTTATAATTTTTAATATTATTAATTTAGTAATTGAAAATCCATTTATCGCACAAAAAATATTTGCAGAAAACAGGCAAGAGTTAGAAACTAAATTTTCAATTATATTAGATGAAATATTAGAAAAAGAAATTTATAGATTAGTAGATATGGAAATTTTAAAGAAGCTTGGTAAAAGGAAACCCGAAAACGAAAAAGAAGCTTTAGCATTAGCAACTAACATACAACAAAGTATAAAGAAAACGTTTGGAGAAAATTTTACGGAAGGATTAGCAGGCTTAATGGTAGATGATTATTTAAAAGAAATTGAGGATATCTTAAAGAAATACTATAAATAATGATATTTGGATTTGAATATTTACTATAAAGCTGAATACAGTTTAGCAGGTGGTGTAAATGAATGATACAGAAAAAAATATTCTAATAGAATATGGAAACGAGGATTTAAAACAAATATTATCAAAATATTTAAAAGATAGATTTGTTGAAATCTTAAAACAACAGCAAGATTAGGAGAAAAGAAGCAATCTATATACATTGTAAAGAAGTCCTTATATAATGGCTATATCAATGATAGATTACTTCTCTCTATATAATAGAAAGGTAGGTGTAAAAGTTGAGTGGAGAGAAAATTTACAAAGTAGGAATCTACATTAGATTATCAAGAGAAGATGGAGATGACCGTGAGAGCGAAAGTGTAGAAAATCAGAGAGATATTATACATAAATTTATTAGCGAAAAAGAAAATTTTGAATTAGTAGATGAATACGTTGATGACGGTTATACAGGGACAAATTTTAACAGACCCAGTTTTAAAAGACTTATCAATGATATAGAGAAAAATCGTATAGATACTGTAATAACTAAAGACTTATCTAGATTTGGAAGAGACCACATTGACACCGGTTATTATTTAGAGAGATATTTGCCTTCTAAAAATATAAGATACATAGCCATTGGAGACAATATAGATACAGAAACACATAGTGGTTTAGGATTTATGACATTTAAGCTTTCGTTTAATGATTACTACAGTCTAGATATAAGTAATAAGATAAAAGCAGTAAAACATAGAAAACAAGAAAAAGGAGAGTATTTAGCTCCTTATGCCCCCTATGGGTATATAAAAGACCCTAATAACAAAAATCATTTAATTATAAATGAAGAAACAGCTCCGATAGTAAGAAGAATATTTGAAATGTATTTAAATGGCTTTGGAACAGCTAAAATAGCCAATATCTTAAATGAAGAGAATATACCATCACCTAGTAAATATCTGAATACAGAAAGATATAGAAAGTGTTCTCATAAATGGACTAAAAGTAATATCGCTAGGTTATTAAAACAAAGAGTCTATATAGGAACTATTGTGGGGCATAAAACTTACAAAGTAAACCATAAAGTAAAAGAAAGAATAAATTTTCCAAAGAAGGAATGGATTTATGTAGAAAATATGCACGAGCCAATTATAGATAAACATACTTTTGAAGAAGTACAAAAATTATTAGCAGAAAGTGGAAAGTGGAGAGAAAGAAAGAATTTAAATCCAATTAAAAAATTTGTTTATTGTGGCATATGTGGAAGTAAAACATCACTTAAAACAAATAAAAGGAAAGTAAAATCAGGAGAAATACATATTCATCAATATTTTGTTTGTAATAAAAAAAGTGATAATTATCATAATTGCGAAAATGGAACTATGTCAGTGAATGTTATTATGCCTTTAGTGAAGAGTGCCATACAAGAAGAATGTAAGAAAATAGTATTTTCAAAAGGAGATTTGACTAGTATATATGAACAAGCAAAAGAAAGTGCAAATAGTAAAAAGACATTATTAAAAAGTCAAATTGAAAAATTACAAAACGAAATAGAAAGAATAGAAAAAAAGGTAGAACAAATATATACAGATAAATTAGAAGGAATAATAAAAGCAGAAGACTTTTCAAAGTTTTATAATTCATATCAAGAAAAAAAGGAAAAAAGATTGATACAAATTAAAGAATTAAAACAAGAGTTAGAAAAACTTAATAAAGAAAAAGTAATAGATTATAGACATATCAAAAAAATAGCTGAACAATGTTTAGCTATGGAAGAGTTAGACCCACAACTGCTAAATAAACTAATAGATAGAATAGAATATTTTAAAGGAAAAAAGATTAAAATTAAGTATAAATTTATGGAAAATAAGTAGACAAAAAGACTACTTATAAAAAATTATACTTAAGGTATTATCAAATAACGTATGAGATACAGGACGCTTTTCTTCATGCCCCTTGTCACAAACGACTTCTATTAATTTTACAACAGCATTTTGAACTGGCTCTTTGTAACAGTCTTTTACAACACCAAAAATTACATTTCTGTTATCTTCTGGTAAATTTATTTCGATATCAAATTGCTTGCCATTTTCTATAACACCTTCTACGTCAACAATAGGGCAAATGTTTTTATCATAATCCATAATTATTCATCCTTTCTATAATGATTTATAATATATATTATGTAAATTGAAGAAAAATGTTGAATAATACACTTAGTTTATAAGTATAAAAGCTTGGTTTTCAACATATAAATTATAAAAACACTAGGAGGATTAATTATGTTTTATGTAATAAATAAAGAAAAAATAATTGCATATGTGGTAACGGTATTTACTATAGTAGTATTATACTTTGTAGCTTCTACATATGAATATAAAGATGTAGTTCCAACTTCAAATATTATAGTTAATAGCATAAGCGAAAATAGTATAAAACAGTAGAAATAAACATAAATATCCAAAAAATAACTTTTTATGTAGACAAACCCAAAAAAAAGTAGTATAATAGGTATATCGGGATGTTTAAGACAGGATGAGACATAAAAGGGAAACGATAGATAAAATATAATTAGTATAGGAGGAAAAAAATTGAATACAAATTATTTAGAAAATAACCATTTAGTATTGGTTGGAAAGGTTACTAGCGATAAAAAATTTAGTCACGAAATTTATGGAGAAAGTTTTTACATATTTGACTTAGAAGTTGCACGTTTAAGTGGTAACTCAGATATTATTCCAATTACAATTTCAGAAAGACTAATATTAGAAAAAGAATTAGAAATAGGAGATAAAGTAGCAATTGAAGGACAATTCAGATCTTACAATAGCTACGAAAATGAAAAAAACAGATTAATTTTAACTGTTTTTGCAAAGGACATTAAATATTTATCAGAAGAAGATGAAGAAAATTCTAGCGAGAAAGTTTCAAATGAAGTTACATTAATTGGATATATTTGTAAAAAGCCAATTTATCGTCAAACACCATTTGGAAGAGAGATATCTGATATTTTATTAGCTGTAAATAGAGCATATAACAAATCAGATTATATACCAGCAATTGCATGGGGAAGAAATGCAAGATTCTGCCAAAATATAGAGGTAGGAACAAAGGTAAAAATAACAGGAAGAGTTCAATCAAGAAATTACGAAAAGAAATTTGAAGATGGAACAACTCAAACAAGAACAGCATATGAAGTATCAATAAGCAGTTTAGAAATAGTAAATGAAGAAGAAGAAAATAAAGAGGTTATATAGATTTTATTATTGACGAAATAAATCAATAAAATAAAGACTAAAAAGACTATGATTTTTAGTCTTTTTTTGTTATAATGGCAATATCTTAAAATAAGGAGAAAAGAGCAAAATGAAGAATAAAAACAAAAAAGGAATACAAAGAAAAACATTGGTATTTAACATATTAGCCATTATATGTATAATTTTATTTTGTGTAGCAATATCACCTGTTACAATGCAAAACGATACATATTATACAGTAAAAGTTGGAGAATCAATAATAGAAAATGGTATAGATGGAAAAGACCATTTTTCTTGGCATGAAAATTTGAATTATGAATATCCACACTGGTTATATGATGTTATGATGTATTTTATATATAATATGGGTGGATGGACAGGTATATATATTTCGACAATTGTGTTTACTTGTATATTAGGAATATTATTATACCTTACAAACGTAAAAATTTCTAAAAATCATATTGTACCATTTGTTTTAACTATTGGAGCAATATATCTAATTAAGTCTTATATAGCAGCAAGAGCACAGTTGGTAACTTTTATTTTATTTATATTAGAAATATTCTTTATAGAAAGATTTTTACGAAACAGAAAAATTGGATATGCAGTAGGATTATTGCTAATATCATTGTTAATTGCTAATTTGCATGTAGCAGTATGGCCATTTTTCTTTGTTTTATTCTTACCATATATTGCGGAATATCTAATTTGTGTAATTGTGGATTTAGATTTAGTATTAAAAATAAAAAAACTAATATGTCGTATTAAAAAGAAAATATTTTTCAAAAAGCCTGAAAAGGTTAAGGTGTTAGATGAAAAGATAGAAAAATTAGAGTTACAAAGAGAAAGTATAAAACAACGAAGAGAAAATAATAGGAAACATCCTTATAAAGTAAAAATCGAAAGAAATAAGAATGTAAAATATTTAATTTTAATAATGTTAATTGCTGCATTATTAGGTCTATGTACACCTTTAGGTACTACTCCATATACATATTTAATAGATACAATGCAAGGAAACACACCAAAAAATATAAATGAACATTTACCATTAACACTAATAAATCAAAAAGATATTTTAGGGCTATTAATAATAGTAATTGCGCTATTAATGTTAACAGATATAAAAATCAAATTAAGAGATTTATTTATGTTTGGAGGTCTTGTAATTTTAGCATTAATGTCAAGAAGACAAATCTCTATGCTAATTTTAATTGGAATGCCAATATATTGTAAATTAATTTTATCGTTCTTTAAGAAATATAAGTGCATGGATGATGCAAAAAAATTATTTAAAGAAATGACCGGTTTATATGGATTTTGTATTACATTATGCATATTTGTAATTGTAAGTACAAACATGTATAAACCAAAATTAGATGATGAGTATGTTGATGAGTCATCATATCCAGTACAAGCCTGTGATTATATTTTAGAAAATTTAGATATTAGCAATATGAGAATTTATAACGAATATAATTATGGTAGTTATATGCTTTATAGGGGAATACCTGTATTTGTAGATTCAAGAGCAGACCTATATACTCCAGAATTTAATCCTGGTTGTACAGTATTTGATGATTTTCTAAATATATCAAATATTGGAACATATTATGAAAATAAATTTGATGAATATGATATAACTCATGTAATATGTTTTAAAAATGCAAAATTAAATATGTTTTTATCAAGAAACTACGAATATAAGGAATTATATTCAGATGATAGATTTGTAATATACGAAAGAGATGTTGTATAGGGAGGATATATGGAAGAAAACCAAGAATCAAAAACTTTAACACAAAAAGTAAGAGAAAGAGAAGAACAAGAAAAATTAGCTAAAAGAAAAGTATTAAAAAAGATTTTTATAGTTGTTCTTATATTGTTACTAATAGACCAAATAACGAAATTTATTTTTATAAATAAAGATATAGCTTTAATTCCAGGAGTGTTAAAATTTCATACAGTTCAAAATAGAGGAGGAGCTTTTGGAATAGGTCAAAATAGTACATTTACATTTATTGTAGTTAATATTATAGTTTTAGGAATAATAATAAAATTCATAAATATGCAAGCAAATCAAATAGATAGAAAGACAGGAATTGCGCTAGCAATGGTACTTGCAGGAGGATTTGGTAATCTTATTGATAGAATATTTAGAGGGTTTGTAGTAGATTTTATAGATGTTTCAGAATTAATAAATTTTCCAAATTTTAATTTTGCAGATATATTTATAGTTTTAGGATGGATTTTATTAGCATTGTTCTTTGCAATGTATGCTAATAATGTAAGAATAGGAAAGATAAAAAAAGAAAAGGATGGTAAAAGTGGAGAAATATAAAATAGGAGAAGAGAATGTTAATTGTAGAATTGACAAAATAATACCTATTTTGAATGAAAATATTACAAGAGTTGCAACACAAAAGTTGTTAGAAGAAGGAAAAATACTTGTAAATGATAAAAAAGTAAAAGTGTCATATAAAGTTAAATTAGATGATATAGTATCTGTAGAAATTCCAGAAGTAAAAGAAACAGAGCTTATACCAGAAAACATAGATATAGATGTTTTATATGAAGATGAGTATATAATCGTTGTAAATAAAGCTAAAGGAATGGTCGTTCATCCTGCAAACGGAAATTATACAGGAACATTAGTAAATGCTTTATTATATAGATGTAAAGATTCACTATCAGGTATAGGAGGAGAAAAAAGACCTGGAATTGTACATAGGCTAGATAAGGACACTTCTGGAGTATTAATTGTTGCTAAATGTGATAAAGCACATCTAAATATTTCTGAGCAAATAAAGAATCACAAGGTAAAAAAGACATATATAGCTTTGGTTAAAGGAATAGTAAAAGATAATGAAGCAACGATAGATATGCCAATAGGAAGAAGCAAAAAAGATAGAAAGAAAATGGATATAGATAAGAACGGAAAAAATGCTATAACACATTTTAAAGTTTTAAAAAGATACCAAGGCTATACACTGTTAAAAGTAAATATAGAAACAGGAAGAACACATCAAATTAGAGTTCACTTGTCAACAATTGGATATCCTATTGTTGGTGATGGTGTATATTCAAATGGAAAAAATGAATTTAATGTAGATGGGCAAATGCTTCATGCCGAAAGTATAGAATTTGCACATCCAATAACAGGCAAAAAAATGAAAATAGAAGCACCATTACCAGAGTATTTTAATAATGTTCTAAAATTATTAGAAAATAGAGTTATTGATGTTTAAGTAAAAAATCCAGTACTAGAACAGTACTGGAAGATCTATATAAATCTTTTTATTCCATTAAAAACAGAATAAAAAGAAAATTAAAAACATAACTTAATATTATAATATGCATAAAAAAATAAATTATACATAAAAAGGGGAAAAAATATGGAAGAAAAAAATGAAGTTAGACTTCAAAAATTTTTGGCGGATAATGGGATAGCTTCAAGAAGAAAATGCGAAGAAATAATATTAGAAGGAAGAGTAAAGGTAAATGAAAAAACTATAACAACATTAGGAACGAAGATAGATCCATATCAAGATTTTGTGGAAGTAGATGGTAAAATTTTAAAAAGACAAGATGAAAAAATCTATATTTTATTAAATAAACCAATTGGATATTTAACAACTGTAAAAGATCAATTTAAGCGTGATACGGTTATGGATTTATTAAAAGATATAAAGACAAGAATAGTTCCAGTTGGTCGTTTAGACATGTATACTTCTGGAGCACTTATATTATCAAATGATGGTGAATTCGTTAATAAAATTACACATCCAAGTCATGAGGTAGAAAAGACATATAATGTTACAGTACGAGGTAAAGTAACAAAAGAAGATATGCAAAAATTAGAAAATGGGGTAGACATAGGTGATTATGTAACCAAGCCAGCTAAAACCAAGATTTTAAAAGTAGATGAAAATAAAAATATCTCTAGATTTCAAATAATAATACATGAGGGTAAAAATAGGCAAATTAGAAGAATGTGTAAAGCTATAAATAAACCAGTCCTTGCTTTGCATAGAGCTGCAATTGGAAAAATAAGTGTAAAAAATTTAAAAATAGGTCAGTATAGACCATTAACAAATAAAGAAATAGAAGAATTAATAAAATAAATATTGATTATATTAAAATAAAACTATATAATAATAAAAGATTATACATAAGATAAGGAGAAAAAAAGAATGAGCTACAAAAAATATATTCCATTTGATGATTCTTTAAAAGAGGACATGATAGTACAAGGTAAAATAAAAAGTATTCAGCCATATGGAGCTTTTATAGAACTGAAGAATGGAGTAGTAGGATTATTGCATATAGAAGATATGTCTGTAGCAAGAATAAAAAGCCCATTTGATAGATTTTCTATAGGACAAGAAGTAAATGTTAAAGTAAAAAGCATAGATAAAGAAAATAACAGAATAATGTTTACTTATAAAGAATTGCTAGGAACATGGGAAGAAAATGCAAAATTATTTAAAGAAGGAACAAAAGTAAAAGGTATTATAAGAAATACAGAAGCTCATAAAAATGGTATTTTCATAGAGCTAAAACCCAATTTAGTAGGAATGGCTGAATATCAAGAAGGAATAGAATATGGAAAACAGGTGGATGTTTTTATAAAAAAAATTATTCCGGAAAAGAAAAAAATTAAATTAATAATATGTTAAGGAGGAATTTAAGATGGTAGAGGATAGTCAAATAAAAGCAGAAGTATCACCATTTGCAATAAGAGAAGGTGAAATTAAAGTATTTGACGGTAAAGATGGTTATGTTTCAATGAATCAAATCATAAACAAAATTAATTTAGGACATATTACAGATATTCATTTTCAAATCCTAGAAATAGTAAATGAATTTGAATTTATTACATCAAGACAAATTTATCAATTATTACAAATAAAGGGAATAGAAATAAAATCTCAAGATAAATTAAATAAAAAATTAGAACAATTAATAAAAACAAAAATATTAACAAGATATTATTTCCATTCAGAAGATGGAAAGGGAATATATAGAATATATTGTCTAGAAAAAATGGGAAAATATTTGTTGAATTCAAGAGATATAGAATGTAAATGGCAACCAACAGACAATGTTAAACCAGTTGCATTAATTAAGAAAAGATTAGCAGGAAACCAAACATTACTTGCTTATTTAAGAAAAGTTAAAGCGTTTGACTCATATGTTGTAAAACCACAGCTTACAGCTAAAACATTAGCAAAACCTTTTAAAGCATCAGGTGGTAGTGTTAAATTAACTAAAAATAATAAATCAATTTCTTTCTTATTCGAAGTTGTAAGAAGAGAAGAAGATTGGAAAAATAAATTAGTAGAAAAAATGAGATTATATCAAGATTTTTACGATAATTTTGTACCAGGAGATTCTGGATTTCCAATTATGCCACAATTAATATTTGTTTGTGAAGATGAAAAACATACCGCAGAAACATTTAAATTAATTGTTACAAAAGGATTAGAAATATCAAAAATAAAACTATATTTTACAACAGATTTAAGACAAAATAAGGAATCATTAGAAGATACTTTAATTGAATTTAAATTAGATGAGAATACAAATAAATATAAAGTTGCAAATGTTGAATTAAAACTATTAGAAGATTAATATTAAAAATTAATTTTAGTTTGGAAGATATTATAGCAATGAAAAAAGTCGCTATTTAATAGCGACTTTTTTGTTTTAAAAAGGGATTTTAGGAACGTCCCCAAATCCCTATATGATTATTTATTAGAATTTCCTTTTTTTAAATCTACGATTATTGCATCATCATTATCAAATAAGAAATTTGAATCTGATGTATCTGTTTTTATTGGATCTATTTCTGCTGAATTATTAGTATCTGTAAAATCTACATTTCCATAGTTAAATTTAGGCTTTCTTCTTAATCTAGAATCTGATTCATCAGAAATACCACTTGTGAATTTTTCGAAGTTAAAGAATTTTACTTTTTGTTTTTCTTTATATTTTGAATCTACATGATCAACTTTACCTTTTCCAACTTGGATTCCACCTTTAGGATTTAATATTTTATAAGCACATTGTTTTGCTTTTAAAGAACCAAGTTTATCTGGTTTAAAGTATTCTGTCCAACCATATTCAATTTGACCATATTTTTCATCGTAAGTACCTTTTGATGTATGATAATCGTTTTTAAATTTCCATTTTCTCTTATTACCAAATTCTTTAGACCACCATTCTCTATCATCTGGAGTAGCACCACCAAATAGTAACTTGTTACTACAGTTTGCAAGAATTGTTTGTCTATATCTTGAATAAACTTTACTTCCTAATTGTTCTAAGTTTTGAGCTGCGATTAATGTACCAACACGATATTTTCTATATAAAGTAAAGATAACATCTATGTCTTTGCATATGAAATCTGGAAATTCATCTATATATAAGAAATGTGGAACTCTATTTTTCTCGTTACCAGGTCTTCTTAGAACAGAGTTTTGCATTAATAATATAAAGAATAGTCCAAATGCTTTGTGTGTAGCAGCACCTAAGTCACCTCTACGAGTACATACAAATGTAACTTCGCCATTTTCAAGAGCTTCATCAAAATTAATGTTATTGTTACGGTTACAAAGGATGTCTCTAACACCTTCAATTCTTAATAGATTATCTAATTGTGTAACAGCAGAGTATACGAATTTTTCTGTATCTGCTCTTCCAGAACCACTTCTATAGAAGTTCTTTTTAAAATAAGCTATTAGCATTTTATATTGAACAGATAATTCATCATCATATTCCATTTTTCTACACATTTCTTCTGCTAAATCGAAATCTGTAAGCATTTCTAACATATCTGATAAGTTTGGTAAATCTCCATCATTTAATTTTGGATACATAACTTTAAGTAATATAGATAAGTTTTCGATAGCTTGTGTTGCTACATTATCACGAAATGCTTCTTCCACATCTGTATGTGTTGTTTGATACATACTTCTTAAAGCAGATGAAATAGCTATTGCAGTTTTTAATGGATCATCGAATATAAATGGATTTATACCTATAGAATCTGGATTATCTGGGTCAATTAAATTATAAGGAATATTAAAGTTATCTGCTATTTTCATCATATTTTCTATAGAAGAAAAGTCTGGAGAAATAGCTGTAATTCCTAAATTTTTATATTTAATATCATCAGATGAAGAATCTATAATCATTTTCTTCATATATGTTTTATAAATTTTTAATTTACTTTCAACAGGTTTTAACATATTTAAATTAAAGTATTTGTTTAAAAAGTCATTATTATATGGAGCATTAAGAGTAGCAATTCCAGTTTTTAGTGCTGTAAATCCCATTTCTTTAGCATTTTCTTCAAAAAATAGTTTCTTTTCAATATCTCTTGCTACCATTGGTTCTATTACCATAGTTGTTTTTCCTGTACCAGAAGAACCAACTATTAATGTAGATTCAAATCTTTTATCTTCTGCGATTACAGCAGGTTTGCCAAGCTCAGCATCCATACAAAGAATGTTTTCACAAGTATATGGTCCAATATTTTTTGGTGCGGAAGATAAATCTATACCTTTAAAGTCTAGTATAGAATCTTTTATATCCAAAGTATCATTAAGTTTTGTATAAATAAATTTAAATACCATAAAGAATGTGGTTAATGGTATATATAAAGCTATAGCTGTAAAGGCAGGTTTTATTAACTCGGATGAAGTAGTAATCAAACCAATATAGTTAGGTAGTGACATTAATAAAATCCATAAAATTTCGTTTAACCATTGTACGACCATTGATATTACAATAGTGTATAAAACTACTATATATGTATACATAAATGAGAGCTTGATTTTATCTGATTTTGTAAATGATGAGGAACCAGAAAATAAAAATGCAAAAATAGGGCAGGCTATTGCAAGTGTATATTGTATTGGTCCCCAATATGATAACGATATTCCACTAAAAAATAGAAATAGTAATTCTACTACTCTATCTACTAATATATATATAGATATTAGTGTTAATATATATGTTAAAAAAGTATTTCTATTAGTTTTTAATTTTTTTAAAAATTTATCAAAAAGTTTCAAAACATTCCACCACTTTCATTTAAATCTGTAAAAATATACATATATATTATCCTATAAAATGAGGAAAAAAACAAGATATTTGCACTATTTTATAAAAAAAAGTCATATTGAATACTTGAATATGAAAGAATTTATTAATATAATATGATTTAGTTTAATACAATAGAAAAAAGAAAGGATTTAAATATGAAAAAACAAAAAAATAAAGTACTAAAGGAAGGCTTTATGCAAGCAGTACTTTCGCTGATGTTTTCTCAGGTACTTATTAAATTGTTAGGGTTGGTATATAACTTATACCTTACAAATAAAGATGGTTTTGGAGATCAAGGAAATGCGATATATTCCGGTTCTTATCAAATATATGCATTATTACTTACATTATCATCAATTGGAGTTCCAAATGCAATTTCTAAGTTGGTAGCAGAAAGAACTGCAAAGGGGGACCATAAAGGAGCAATAAGAATATTTAAGGTAGCATTAGCTACATTTGCAATAATTGGATTAGTAGGAACTTTATTGTTATTCTTTGGAGCAGATATTATTGCAACATATTGGCTTAATATTCCAGAAGCAAAATATACATTAATTACATTATCACCAGCAGTATTTTTTGTAACTGTAGCTGCAGTACTTAGAGGGTATTGTAATGGAAAACAAGCAATGAGAGTAACTGCTAGGTCGCAAACATTAGAACAAGTATTTAAGACGGTATTAGTAATAATAATAGTAGAAATTGTTTATAAAATGACTAATGGAAATACTGTTTGGATGGCAGCTGCAGCAAATGTTGCAACGACATTGTCAATATTTATGAGCTTTATGTATTTAGTAAGATTTTATAGAATAACAAGAACTGAAAGAGCTAAAGAATTAAAAGAAACTGTAAATTATAAATATCAAAATGTTAAAAGTATTGTAAAAAAAATATTAAGTGTTTCAATACCGATGTCATTAAGTTCAATAATGTCATCTTTTAATAAAAATATAGATTCGTTCACTGTTGTAAGTGGACTTAAGAAATTTATGACAGAATCAGACGCAAAAGCACAATATGGAATTTTAGGAGGAAAAGTTGATACATTAACGTCATTGCCTTTATCAATTAATATTGCTTTTGCAACAGCATTAGTTCCAACTATTTCTAGAGCGATTGCAAGTGGGGATAAAGAAACAACAACAAAAAGAGTTTCGTTTTCTTTAATGGCTAGTATGCTTATAGGACTTCCTTGTACAATAGGAATGATAGTTTTTGCAGATCCAATATTGCATTTACTATATCCTGCACAACCAGAAGGAGCATTATTATTACAGATATCTTCACTAACTATAATTTTTACTATATTAGACCAAACTATTAATGGAACTTTGCAAGGAATTGGGAAAGTTATGGTGCCTGCAATTTCATTAGGGTGTGGAATGCTAGCAAAACTGGTTATAAATTTACTTTTAGTTTCAAATCCATCTTTTGGGGCAAATGGAGCTGCTATTGGTTCTGTAGTATGTCATATGGTAGCTTTTTCAATAGCATTTACTACATTAAGAAGAAATGTAACATTGAATTTAAAGGTTGGAAACTTTTTAATAAAACCGATAATTGCAACAATTATAATGTCAATTTGTTCATTATTCATATATAATGTACTTTTAGGAATAATATCACAAGCTTTGGCAACACTAATAGCAATTATATTTGCTGTGATAATTTATGCGATATCAGTGGTAGTATTAAAAATTTTATCAAAAGAAGAGTTTTTCATGATTCCATATGGACAAAAGATATACCAATTGCTTGAAAAGCTTGGTATATATAGATAACAGAGGATTGAACATTGTAAAATAAATGGTAAAAAAAACCAGCTTTTCCTAGAGAGAATGAGGTTTGAACAAAAAAATAATAAAAAAAAAAGAAGGATTTTAGTAAAAATTGGCGAATATAAGATTTAGTAGGCATTTCAAAGCACTACATAAACACAAACTATTTAGGAGGTAATTTAAATGAACAAAGCTGATTTAATCGCAGCAATCGCTGCAAAAACAGGAGAAACAAAAAAAAGTGCTGAAGCATCAGTAAATGCATTCGTAGATGTAATTACAGAATCTTTAGTAAAAGGTGATAAAGTTCAATTAGTTGGATTTGGATCTTTCGAAGTAAGAAAAAGAGCTGCTAGAAAAGGAAGAAATCCTCAAACTAAAGAAGAAATCAAAATACCTGCTTCAAAAGCTCCAGTATTCAAAGCTGGAAAAGCTTTAAAAGATTTAGTAAACAAAAAATAATTGAATTTTTATATATTAAAAAATATGAATTCATATTAAAAAAGGTCTTAGGACCTTTTTTTCTTCCAAAATAATAGAGTATAAGAACTATACTTTATTATTTTGGAAAAATTTTAAAATAAAGATAACGCAAAAACGTTAATAAGTAAGGGATTTCTTAAATAAAATAAAAAAATTTAAAAGATAAAATAAAAAAAATTAAAAAAAGTATTGACAGAAAATTAAAAACATAGTATACTAAAACTCGTCGGAAGAAAACGGTCGCATAGCTCAGCTGGGAGAGCATCTGCCTTACAAGCAGGGGGTCATAGGTTCGAGCCCTATTGCGACCACCACTTTTCTTATACGGCCCGGTAGTTCAGTTGGTTAGAACGCTAGCCTGTCACGCTAGAGGTCGACGGTTCGAGCCCGTTCCGGGTCGCCATTTTTTTATATATAGGAAATGGTGTGGAAAACATATAAGAAAAAATATACTTATCAACAATTTAATTTAATAATAAGCCTCGATAGCTCAGTTGGTAGAGCAAGGGACTGAAAATCCCTGTGTCACTGGTTCGATTCCCGTTCGAGGCACCAAAAATAGTAGTATCTAAACTAAGTAGATACTATTATTTTTTTGTTCATAATTATGAAGAGAATAGTAATTGACAATTATAAAGCTAAATTATAAAATTATTATAGAATATTTTACGAAAGATGTGATAATACAATGGAACCATTAGTAAAGTTACCTATGTCTTTAGGTCTTATAGTATGGAACCAACTAAAAGAACATGGGATAGAACCAAGAAAAAACAAACTGGGAATTATAGATTTTTCCTTTAAAAAAGAAGAGTTAGAGCTAATTACAGAGTTAAAAATAGTAAATCCAACTAGTAGAAATATAGAAGGTATTTCTTTATTACCAAATTTAAAAAAATTGGAATTAGAAAGTAAAGGAATAACAGCACATAAGCAGAAAAAAATGATTGCTTCAATTTCAGATGACGAAATTAAGGAAATAGCACAATGTACATCTTTAGAGGAATTGTCAATAGTGAATCAAGCTGAAATCTCATATATTGATGTTTCTAGACTATCAAATTTAAGAGTTTTAGAAATACATCATAATGAAAATCTTGATGAAATTATAGGATTAGAGGAAATAAATGGATTATGGGAAATCGATATATTTGGAAATAATAGATTAGGAAAAATAGAAAATTTAGATAGAATAATTTTATCAAATGAAGAATTAGCAGATTTACAGCTAGATGTATTAAGCTTTCCAGATGCAATTGGTTTAAATAGAAGTACAATGGAATATAATGATGATGCTTTAGAAGCGATTAAAGAGTTAGATGCAAAATGGAAAGAATCTATGCATGGTAAAACGCAAATTGTAATAAATAATGCGCAAATGATTTTACTACATAATAAAGCGTGTCAAATATTAGATGAAAACATTCCGATGGGAGCAGAAACTAAAGATATTATTGTCGGAATTGAAAGGTATATGGCAAAAAATGTTAAATATGATTATGTTGGAATGAATAATGGACATACTTCAGGAACTAAAATACAAGATGGTACATATCTTATGTCAGGTCCTAAAAAAGGATGTAATGGTGCATTTAATGCATTAATCTTAAATAAATGTGTGTGCGAAGGCTATACAAGAGGTATGCAATATTTATTAAAACTTAGAGGAATACAAACACATAATGTAGATTGTTATGCAGGCAAAGATGAAACACATATGGCGGACGAAAGTATGAAAGAAGATTTATATACGACATATACTATTCCTGAAGATGGATATCATAGTATAATTTGTATAGATGACTATGATGCGTTATATTGTGACCCTTGCTGGGATGCGTGTCAATATCAAGCAAAATATGGCAATAAAGATTTACCTTATTGCTTAAAAACAAAAGCAGAAATTTCAGAAACACATACTTTATCATTTGATGAAAGAGTTGTATCCAATAATCATTTAAGTAAATCTCGAAATTTGATTGCGGACTCAATAAAAAGAAATGATTTGTTTATAAAGACAAGAATGGATAGAATAAAAAATATGCAACAGAGTTTAAAAAGATATAGAGGTCAAATATTAGATAAGAAAATTGGAGATAGATTATGAGTAATTTGAAAAAGGCTTTTTCGGAAGTAGATATGATTTTAGATTTAATCGATTCAGAAATGAAAAATAAAGTGTCAGCAAATTTTATAAAATTTATAAAAGAGGAAAAAGATAACAATTATAAACCAAATATTAATCCAGAGCTTCCTTTAGAAGAACAAAATATTTTGCCAGAAACAATCGATATTTTAGCCTTATTAAAGTTAAATTATTGGTGTAATGAGGAAGAGAAGAAAGAACTTTTAAAAGTTCTTAATAAAAATGAACAACAGTTTCAAAAAGAAGCAAAAGAAAAATACGATATAGATAAATTATTTAAAACAAATAAAACTAAAGAAATAATTAATTTGCCAGAAAAAGGAGAAAGTGAAAACTTTATAAAAAAACTTATAAAGTTTATTAAAAATATAATATGGAAAAGATGATGATATTTATTAGAATATCATCTCTTTTTAATATACTGTAAGTAACCAAATATCATCATTATACATATGTATAATGTATGGAGGTGTATATATGGTTACTTTTACTAAAATGCATGGACTAGGTAATGATTACATATGCATAAATTGCTTGGAGAATATATTAGCAGAAAATAAATTGCCACAAATAGCTAGATATATGTGTAACAGAAATTTTGGTATTGGGGCAGATGGACTTATTTTAGTACAAGAAAGTACTATAGCAGATATAAAGATGAGAATTTTTAACAAAGATGGCTCAGAAGCTGAAATGTGTGGGAATGGAATAAGATGTTTTGCTAAATATGTTTATGATAACAGAATAATAGATAAACAGACTATAAGCATAGAAACCAAAGCAGGAGTAAAGCTTATAAGATTAAAAGTACTAAATGGAGAAGTACAAGAAGCCCAAGTAGATATGGGAAGACCAATTTTTGATGATATAAAAAATATAAGTGTTCAAAATAATTATAGAATTCCAATATCAGTTAATATTAAGGTGGATGACACTAGATTTATAGGAAACTATGTTTCTATGGGAAACCCACATTTAGTTATTTTTGTAAATAATGTAGAAAATATTGATATAGAAAAATGGGGACCTGCAATTGAAAATATGAAATGTTTTCCAAATAAAATAAATGTAGAATTTGTTCAAGCTTTGGGTAGAAATACATTAAAGATTAGAACATGGGAAAGAGGGGTAGGAGAAACCTATGCGTGTGGAACAGGCTCGTGTGCTTCATTTTGCATAGCATATTATAAAGGAATATGTTCAAGTTATGTTAAAGCTATATTAAGAGGAGGAGAATTAAACTTAAATTATAATAAACAAAATGGACATATTATTATGAGTGGTATTGCAACAAAAGTATATGATGGAAATATAAACATATAGCTATACAAAATTAGTAAAATATGATAAAACTAATGGGATATCAAAATAGGAGAAATAAAATGGATGTAGAAAAATATTTACAAGGATTTTTTCCTGGAACTAAAGGACCAACATTAGATGCAATGAAATACTTTATGGAAAAATTAGGTCATCCGGAAGAAAAGCTAAAATTTATACATATAGCTGGAACAAATGGAAAAGGTAGTTGTACAGAAATGTTGACAAATATCTTTTTAAAAAGCAGATATAAAGTCGGAAAATTTATATCACCACATTTAATAAAATATAATGAAAGAATAAGTGTTAATAACATAAATATTACTGACAAAGAGATGGAAGAAATTATAACTAAATTAGATCCATTAGTTAAAGAATATAATGAGGCTCATGATAGAAATGTTACTTTATTCGAGTTAGAAACAACAATGGCTATAGTATATTTTGAAAGTCAAAAATGTGATGTAGTTGTTATGGAAGTTGGAATGGGTGGTTTATATGATTGTACAAATATAATTTATCCTGAAATTTCTATTATTAATTCCATAGGATATGACCATATGAATGTTTTAGGAAATTCGCTAGAAGAAATCGCTTTTCAAAAAGCAGGAATAATAAAGAAAAATTCAGCTACAATTTATATAAGCCAAAGTGAAAGTGTTGATAAAGTTATCATAGATAAATGTACAAAAGAAAATAACGAATTGCATTTGATAAATAAAAAAGAGATACAAAATTATTCATATAATAAGGATTTTCAAATTTTTGATTATAAGCAATATAAAAATATAAAGATAAAACTTAAAGGAGAATCTCAAATATATAATGCAAGTATTTGTTTAGAAGCAGTAGATATTCTGAAAAACAGATATAACTTGCCAGAAGAAAAGGTAAGAGAAGCATTAGAAACAGTAATACACAAAGGGAGATTTGAAACACTACATGAAAATCCTACAGTTATATATGACGGAGGACATAATGAACTTGCAATAAAGAATTTTATAAATGCAGTTAATATGTATTATAAAGATACTAAAAAAGTATTTATTATTTCTTTACTAAAATCTAAAGATTATAAAACTGTATTAAAACTATTAGTAAAAAATGATGACAATATTTATATATTTACTAATGGCAATAGTAAAGAAAGATACTGGGATAACAAAGTTTTAAGCAAAGAAGCTATAAGGCTAGATGGAAAAAATGTAAGCGCCATAGATTTAAATGAGTCTATAAAAAAGAGTTTACATGAGTATAAAGATTACACAATTTTCATCGTAGGAAGTTTTTATATTTATGGTGATGTAATTAAGTATATAAATGAAGAATAATTCAAAAGCTGCACTAAAAGTGCAGCTTAAATTTTTCTTATTCTACAGGTTTCCATTTACCAGAAGCAATCATTTCTTCTATAGCGTCATGAATAACAACTCTTTCGTCATATGGGTATTTGACATGCATATATTCAATATATAAATCGCTTCCAAGTCCAGGTAGTACGATGATGTCATCTGGAGTTGCGATTGATAAAGCATATTTTATAGCTTCAGTTCTATTTAAAATACGTACATATTCACCACCAGATTTTTTAAGTCCAACTTCTATATCATCTAGAATTTTATTAGGATCTTCTGTACGAATTTGGTCAGAAGTAAGTATTGTTAAATCTGCGAGTTTTCCTGAAATTTCTCCCATTATAGGACGTTTTTTAGAATCTCTGTCTCCACCAACACCCCAAGTACAAATAACTCTACCTTTAGTGTAAGGTTTAACAGTTTCCAAAATAGATTGTAGGCTAGATGGGGTGTGAGCATAGTCTATTAATATTTTTAGACCTAATTTATTAGGAACAACTTCACTTCTACCAAATACTTTAATATCTTTTAAAGCTTCTTGAATATCTTTAATATGAGCTCCAAAATGTGTTGCAATACCTATAGCTCCTAAACAGTTATATACCATATATTTTCCTGGTATAGAAACTCTTACAGGGAATTCTTTATCATTCATACAAAGTGTAAAATCAACACCAGTATTACTTAAATTTAAATCTTTTGCCATTACATCAGCTTTAGTATCCATTGCAAAACTTCTTAATTCTTTATCTGGTAAAAGATTTGGAATTCTAGCTGTATATTCATTATCTAAATTAAATACTACAAATGGAGCCATTTTAGCTAAAGAAAGTTTAGCTTCGAAATAGTCTTCCATATCTTTGTGTTCTTTTGGACTTATATGATCCTCAGAAAGATTTGTAAATAGAACGCTATCAAACTCACAACCAACAACTCTGTCTAATTTCATTGCTTGTGAAGATACCTCTAAAACAACTATATCAACATTTTCTTTAACCATCATAGCTAAAGTTTTTTGGATTTTATAGCTTTCTGCAGTTGTTCTGTCACAATCTTCAATTTTTTCATCATTAATATATATAGCAATACTTCCAATTAAACCAACTTTAAGTCCATGTTTTTGAAGTATAGATTTAATCATATACGTAGATGTAGTTTTTCCTTTTGTTCCAGTAACTCCTATAAGTTTTAATTTCTTTGATGGATTATCATATAAATTACAACTAGCTACTGCAAGTGTATGACGAATATTCTCTACTTTAAGTATTGTTACACTTTCTGGTACTTCATAATCTGCAATATTGCATGTTTCATCAATGACTATAGCAGATGCACCATTTTGAACAGCACTAACTATAAATTTAGTTCCATCTAAATCATATCCTTTTATTGCAAAAAACATATCATTTTTTTCTATAACTCTTGAATCTGAAGAAATATTATTAATTTCTGTATCTAAGTTACCAACAGATTCCATTATGTTTACATTATTAAAAATATCTTTAATCTTCATTTGTTTCACCTCTTGGAGCATTATATACTCTTTTATTTTTTTTGTACATACTATTGACAATAAAACATATAAATAATATAAAATAATAAGAGAAATTTCTAACTAGAAATTCTGTAATTAAAGACTCTTAGGAGGCAAAAAATGATTAAAATTAACGAAAATTTTTTAAAAATGCAAGATAGCTATTTATTTTCTACAATAGCTAAGAAAGTGGCAAAATATCAGGAGAAACATCCAGATAAAAAAATTATTAAATTAGGAATAGGAGATGTAACAAAACCTATAGTTCCTAAAGTATTGGAACAAATGAAAAAAGCAGTAGAAGAAGAAGGCACAGGAAATACTTTTAGAGGTTATGGTCCAGAACAAGGATATGATTTTTTAAGAAATGCAATAGTAAAATATGATTATGAAAAAAGAGGAGTAAAAATAGAACCAGATGAAGTTTTTGTATCAGATGGTGCTAAATGTGATTGTGGTAATATTGTAGATTTATTTGATATAGATAATAAAGTTGCAATAACAGATCCAGTATATCCAGTATATTTAGATACAAATATAATGTCTGGAAGAACAGGTAAATATGATGAAGAAACAGGAAAATATGAAGGAATTATTTACATACCATGTACAGCAGAAAATAATTTTACACCAGAACTTCCAAAAGAAGTTCCAGATATGATATATTTATGTTTCCCAAATAATCCAACAGGAACAGTTATATCAAAAGAAGAATTAGCTAAATGGGTAAAATATGCTAAAGAAAATAATTCTATTATTTTATATGATGCTGCATACGAAGCTTTCATAACAGAAGATGATATTCCACATACTATTTATGAAATTGATGGAGCAAAAGAAGTTGCAATAGAATTTAAAAGCTTTTCAAAAACAGCTGGCTTTACAGGAATAAGATGTGCCTATACAATTGTTCCAAAAGAATTAAAAGTAAAAGCAAGTAATGGAGAAGAAGTTAGTTTAAATAAAATGTGGAACAGAAGACAATGTACAAAATTTAATGGTGTATCATATGTAACACAAAGAGGAGCAGAAGCTGTTTATTCAGAAGAAGGACAAAAAGAAATAAGAGAAAATATTAAATATTATTTAGAAAATGCGAAGATAATAAGAGAAGGATTAGATGAAGTTGGTATAGAATATTATGGCGGAATTAATTCACCATATATATGGCTTAAAGTACCAAATAACATGAAATCTTGGGATTTCTTTGATTTATTATTAGAAAAAGCAAATGTTGTAGGAACACCAGGTGTTGGTTTTGGACCAAGTGGTGAAGGATATTTTAGATTAACAGCATTTGGTGAAAGAAAAAATACAGAAGAAGCAATGAAGAGAATTAAAGAAACATTGCAATTCTAGTATAAGCTAGGAGGCAATTATTAAAATATGAATATTAATGAGGAATTAAAAAATATTCTAGAGTGGGTAATATGTATTATTATAGCAGTAGTTTTAGGATTATGGATACGATATTACATAATGACACCAACTCAAGTTCAATCTGTTTCTATGAATCCAACATTAATAGAAGGTCAAAGATTGATATTAAATAGAACAATACGTTTAACGCATAAACTACCAGAAAGAGGAGATATAATAACTTTTGAGGCGCCAACAGAAGATTATTTAACAGAGGCAGAATTTAAAGAATCTCCAACTGCAAGGTATGAAGAACCAGATAATAAATTTGTTCATAATGTATTAGAAATAGGAAAAGTAAGTTATATAAAAAGAGTAATTGCCTTACCAGGTGAACATGTTAAGATTCAAAATGGAAAAGTATATGTTAATGGGGAAGAATTAGAAGAGGATTATCTATCTTCTAGTGTAAGAACAGAAGCCGAAGGTGGTTTATTAGTAGATTTTACAGTACCAGAAGGAACTGTGTTTGCAATGGGAGATAACAGAGCGGAAAGTCATGATTGTAGAGCATTTGGTTGTATTCCACAAGATAAGATAGAAAGTATAGTTCTTTTCAGATTCTGGCCATTTGATAAATTTGGAAAAGTTGAATAAAAAAGATAGGGATTTGGGGACGGTCCTAAAATCCCTTTTTTAGTGAAAACGTAGTGAATTTATAATAAAAAATTAAAGCCAACTGCTAAGCAGTTGGCTTTTTGAAAGGAGTATGTCATTATCTATGATGACATAATAATTTATCACACATATCTAAAATACCACCAAAATAAATATTTGTAAAGATTTATTTATTATTCTCAACATTTTTACCAAATCTTTTAATCTTTTGAGTAGTAGTTTTTTCAAATTCTTCATCTTTAATAATAAAAGATTTAATATGTTTATAATTTGGTAATTTTTTATTAACGCTAGCAACGATATCTTTAATAACAGCGAAGATTTCTTCTTTTTGAGGAAGAGAAACCTTTAAATATTCTTTTATAGCATCAATATTTGGAAATATTTGTGCGTTAACATATACTTCTTCATCCTTATCATCAGGAAGACCAGTTACTAAAGATTCGGAAATTAATGGGTTTTCGTTTAAATAATGTTCAATTTCTTCTGGATAAATATTTTTACCATTTTGAGTAACTATTACAGTTTTTAGTCTGCCAGTAATATATAGCCAGCCATCATCATCAACTCTACCTAAGTCACCAGTATGGAACCAGCCATCTTTTAATACTTTGGCTGTTCCAGACTCATCTTTATAATAACCAAGCATTACATTAGGTCCTTTTACAAGTATTTCTCCAACACCAGAACTATCTGGTTTATCAATTTTATATGAAACGTTTGGAATAGGTAAGCCTACAGCATCTGGTTTTATATAAAAATCATTATTTCCAGCAACTAAAGGTGAACATTCTGTAAGTCCATAACCTTGTATAGATTTAATATCTAAATTTTTAAATGAAGTTATAACATCAGGACTTAAAGGTGCAGCACCAACTATAAATGCTCTTAATCTACCACCAAGAGAATTTTTAACCTTGGTTTTAACTATCTTTTTAATAATTAAGGGTAAGTTGGCAATTACGTCACCTTCCATATTAGCATATTTTTCTGGCAAAGATTTTCTAACTGTGGTCTCTATTTTCTTATACATTTTTTCTAAAAGTAAAGGAACACATAAAATAACGGTTGGTTTAAATTCTAGGATATTATTAGTTATATGACGAAGTCCTTCACAATAACTAATACATCCACCACTATAAATTACAAGTAGAAATCCTAAAGTACATTCATAGGTATGGTGTAAAGGTAAGATTGAAAGAACTTGATCACTTCTTTTTACTTTTACAATACCAAAAGTTGACATTATATTAGATACAATATTTTTATGCGATAAACAAACCCCTTTGGCATTGTCAGTAGTTCCAGATGTAAAAATAAGAATCTTCATTGCATCAGGGTCGATTTTTATATTATCGAAATCTTTGTTGCCTTCTTCTAATTGGTTATAACCTGCATCCAAAAGCAAAGAATAAGACATATAAGTATTTGTATCTTTTTCAGAATTAAAGTTGATAAACAAAGTGTTTTTATTAGTTATTTCAGTTTTCTTTGAAATTAATTCAGTAATATATTTATCATCACCAAGTATTGCCTTAGAAGAAGATACATTTAAGAAATTTATTATTTCTTCTGATTTTAATTCTTTATCAATTGGAACAACAATTCCAACAATTGTAGCAGCTAAATATGATACTGCCCAATTATAACTGTTTTTACCAGTAACAGCTATATATTCATCTTTTAAGCCAAGATTAATTAAAGCTGTTCCTAAAGCCATAACATCTTGTTTAAACTTTTCATATGTCACTTTATAAATATTTCCAATTTTATCTTTTAATTTAAAAGCTGCTCTTCTTGTGTATCTAGTAGCAGACTTATATAACAAATCTTTTAAATCTGTTACTTCTAGAGCTTTATGATATTTTTTCTTTAATTTTTCTGCTAAACTCTTTTTTCCCATTAATATAATTTCATTCCTTCCTTGCCTTTTGTAGAAGGCACAAATTAAAAAATTTATATATGTAATGATATTACAATTGAACAAAATAAGCAAGATATAACAACCAGTTAGTCAGTTACAAAAAGATATATAATTCTACTTCTTTCTACACACATATAATATTTATTCATAATAAAATTAAGAAAATATTAAAAAATTATACAAATTCATAAAATTATATGATAGAATAAGCTTGCTAAAATAATTGCCGAAAGAAACAGGCATGTCAATTAAATAAGCAAGGAGAGTGTATAAAGTTGGAAAGTAATAAGCCCTACAAAAGAGTACTACTAAAGTTAAGCGGAGAAGTACTTGCAGGTGAAAAGAAAACAGGAATAGATGCAAAAGTAGTAGGAAATTTATGTGATGCAATAAAAGAAGTTTCCGAGTTGGGAATACAAGTAGCAGTTGTAGTTGGTGGAGGAAACTTCTGGAGAGGAAGATATGGTCACGAAATGGAAAGAACTACAGCAGATTATATGGGAATGTTAGCCACTGCAATGAATGGTTTAGCACTTCAAGATGCTTTAGAAGCAAGAGGTGTATATACAAGAGTTCAAACAGCAATAGAAATGAGAGAAATTGCAGAACCATATATAAAAAGAAAAGCAATTAAACATTTAGAAAGAGGAAGAATCGTAATATTTGCTTGTGGTACAGGCAATCCATATTTTACAACAGATACAGCAGCAGCCTTAAGAGCAGCAGAAATAGATGCAGATGTAATATTACTTGGAAAATCAATAGATGCTGTGTATTCTGCAGATCCAGAAATAGATAAAAATGCGGTAAAATATGACGAAATAACATATTTAGATATTTTAAATAAAGATTTAAAAGTAATGGACTCTACAGCAACATCTTTATGTAGGGATAATAATATACCTTTAGTAGTTTTTGGAATAGATGATCCAAGCAATATTGTAAAAGCTGCAAAAGGTGAGAAGATAGGAACAATAGTAAAATAATAAATAAGTTTAGAAATAGAACATTTAAGACGGTATTTAAGACAAATTAACATAAAATTTGAACTTTAAGCTCCGTCTCTAAAGTTCACTAAAGTTCAAACAAAAAAGGAGAGGTTAAAATGGATTATAGTAAAATAGAAGAAAAAATGAGTAAAACAATAAGTGTGTATAAGGAAAATTTAGCAGAAATAAGAGCTGGAAGAGCAAACCCAGCAGTTTTAAATAAGATAAAAATAGATTATTATGGTACACCAACACCAATAAATCAAATAGCAGGAATTTCTGTACCAGAAGCAAGATTAATTGTAATTCAACCATGGGATGCTAGTGCATTAAAAGAAATAGAGAAAGCAATATTAACATCAGATTTAGGAATAAATCCAAATAATGATGGAAAGTTAATAAGATTAAACTTTCCAGAATTAAACGAAGAAAGAAGAAAAGAATTAGTAAAAGAAGTTAAAAAAATGGGAGAAGATGCAAAAGTTGCTATACGTTCTATAAGAAGAGATGGAATAGATGAATTTAAAGCAATGCAAAAAAATTCTGAAATAACAGAAGATGAGCTAAAAATGGCAGAAGATAATATTCAAAAAATAACAGATAAAAACATAGATGAAATAGATAAATTAACAGATGGAAAAGAAAAAGAAATAATGACAGTTTAAAAGGAGTTTAATATGAATTTTGAAAAAGAAAATTTTCCAAAGCATATTGCAATAATAATGGATGGAAATAGAAGATGGGCAAAACAAAGAGGTCTTCCAGCAAAGCTAGGTCATAAGGAAGGTGCCAAAACACTAGAAAAAATAGTTAGATATGCTAATAAAATAGGATTAGGATATATTACAGTCTATGCTTTTTCAACAGAAAATTGGAAAAGAACAGAAGAGGAAGTAAGTGCTCTTATGCTACTTCTTCAAAATTATCTAGACGACTATAGTAAAAGAGCAGATACAGAAAATATAAAAGTAAAAGTATTAGGGGATATATCAGTTCTTTCAGAAGGGATGCAAAAAAGCATAAGAAAATGTGAAGAAAGAACAAAAGATAATACAGGAGTAACATTTAATATTGCATTAAACTATGGTGGCAGAAATGAAATTGTAACAGCAGTTAAGAGAATTGCTGAACAAGTAAAAAATGGTGAATTAGATATAGCTAATATTTCAGAAGAAACTATTTCGGATAATTTATATACAAAAGGGGAACCAGACCCAGATCTAGTTATTAGAACAAGTGGAGAATTGCGCACAAGCAATTTCTTGCCTTGGCAAATCGTGTATTCAGAATTTCTATTTCTAGATAAGTTATGGCCAGATTTTACAGAAGAAGACATTGATAATGCAATTTTGGAGTTTCAAAAGAGAAATAGAAAATTTGGAGGAAAATAATGAGTATAAAAAGAGTAATTTCAGGGTTAATTGGTTTTCCTATAGTAGCATTAGTACTTATTTTTGGAAATCAAATAGTGATAGATATTGCATTTGCAATAATTGCAGCTATGAGTTTTCATGAGTATTCACATGCTTTTAAAGTTAGTGATAAAGCGAAGCCATTAACATGGCTTGGCTATTTAGCATGTGTAACGATAGCATTAATACATGTTTTTCCAAGAGAATATTTAATGCTAATAATAGGAGCAGTTGTTCCAATAGCTATATTATTATGTTTTGCGCAAATTCTAATAACTAAGATGAAAACAACGATAATAGATGCAGCAGTAACATTGTTTGGAATATGCTATATAGTAATATTTTTAATGTTTATGCCAATTATTAGAGCAGCAGAAAACGGAGTATTTTTAATATGGTATGTAATGTTTGCATCATGGGGAACAGATATTTTTGCGTATGTTTGCGGTAAATTAATAGGAAAACATAAATTTAGTAAAATTAGTCCTAATAAAACAATAGAAGGTTGTGTTGGAGGAACCATTGGCGCTGTATTAATGATATTAATATATACAATAATAATTAATAATTTATGTGGAATGAATATTAACTATGTATTGGTAGCAGGTATAGGCTTAATTTTAAGCTTATTAAGTCAGATGGGAGATTTTGCAGCATCATCAATTAAAAGATTCACAGGAATAAAAGATTATAGTAATTTAATACCTGGACACGGAGGAATGTTAGATAGAATAGATAGTATAATATTTATAGCTCCATTTGCATATTTTTTATTAGTATTAATTTAAACTAGGAGGTTTCTTTTTGATAAGTTTTTTAATAAATGCTATAAAAATAATTTTCTTATTGGGATTTTTAATATTAATTCATGAAGCTGGTCATTTCTGTATAGCAAAATTATTTAAAGTAAAAGTACATGAATTTGCAATAGGATTTGGACCCAAGGTTTGGACAAAACAAGGGAAAGAAACAAAATATGAATTAAGATTAATCCCATTAGGAGGATTTGTAAGATTAGAAGGAGAAGATACTAAATCAGAAGATGAACGTGCTTTTAATAATGCTAGTATACCAAAAAGAATGGCTATTGTTGCAGCAGGTGCAACAGTAAATATTGTTTTTGGTATATTAGTATATTTTATAATAATGGCATCAATTGGAAATAATGTATCTACAGTTGTAGATTCTACAATACCTGATTTTGCAGCAGAACAAGCAGGTATATATGCAGGAGATAAAATAGAAAAAATTAATGGTAAAAAAATAAAAACAAAAACAGATATAGATAACATTCTTCAAAATTCAAATGGTGAAGAATTGGCAATACAAATAGAAAGAAATAATGAAGAAAAGGAAATTAGGTTAACTCCGACAGAAAAGCAAACTAAAAGTACAGGTATATATGTAGCAAGTAGCAATAGTGGCGAAAATGCAACACAAGTAGTGCAAATAGATGAAGAAAGTGCAGCAGCAAAGGCAGGAATAGAAACGAACGATGTAATTACAAAATTTAATGGTGTAGATGTAAAAGAAAGTGCAGATAAATTAATAGAAGCAATACAAAATTGTGAAAGCAATACAGCAGAAGTGGAAATTGAGAGGAATGGAGAAAAAATTATCCTAAACTTAGAATTGGATTTGATTCCAACATATTATCTAGGAATAAACTTTAAAATGGCAGAAAATAATTTTGCGAATAATATTTATTATGCTTTTTTTAAGACTGGTGATTTTTTAGGTTCAATAGTAGAAAACTTAAAAATGTTGTTTACTGGCAAAGTAGGAATAGATCAAATGATGGGACCTGTAGGAATATCTAGTGTAGTATCACAAACAACAGGATTTGTAGATTTCATATATATGCTTGCAATAATATCTATTTCACTAGGAGTAACGAATTTATTGCCAATACCAGCATTAGATGGTGGAAAATTATTAATATTGTTAATAGAGGCAATTAGAAGAAAGCCAATGAAAGAAAATCTAGAGATAGGGATTCAAATGGTCGGTTTTATAATTTTAATATCATTATCAATATTTATATCATATAAAGATATTTTAAGAATTTTTTAAAAAGAGGTACGAAAATGGATAAAAAAGAAGAAGTAAAATTAACAGTAAAACCAAAATATAATGTAGTATTTAGTTTTTTATACAATCATGTAACAACATTACTAATTATAATTCTAATTTTAGTAGTATTAATTTCTGAAAAACAATTAATAGAATATGGTATAGCAATATTAGTTATATATGTTATATATCTAATAATAAATGCTATTTATAATAAGGTAAAATATAGAAATAGTTTTTATAAATTTTATAGTGATAAATTAGTATATAATAATAAAATTAAAGATGATAACGAGAAAGAAGTACAATATACAGAAATGACACAGATAAAATATGGTCAAACTTTTTTACAAACAGTTTTTAAAATAGGAACGATAATGATATATACAAATAACAAGAAAATAACACAAAGGATAATTTTTATAAATGGTGTAAAAGACGTAAAATTAGTCTATGAAAAAATACTAAAAGTAATCGGAGAAAAAACGACTGATAACAAATAGGAGATGCTAAATTGGAAAACTTAAAGAAAATAAAGGAAATATTTAGTGACTATAAAAATAATTCGCAAATGCAAGAGTGTTATATAAGTAAAATAGGAATAAACAAAAAAACTAATAAATTAACTATCATTTTAAACACAGATAAATTCGTTCAAATAAAAGATATGTGGGATTTTGAGAAATATCTAATGGAAAGATTTCAAATAAAAGATATAGAAATGATATTTAATTACGAAGATGGAACCAAGATTCCTGATATAAAAGATGAATGGAAGAATATAATATGCTATATGGCACATAAACACCCTCTAATGAAGCCTATTTTACTTATGAAAAGTACAATAGAGATAGAAAATAACAATATAAATGTAAAGATGCATATAAAAGGTGCAGATTTTTTACGAACCAGAAAGACAGACAAGCAAGTAGAAATAACGATAAAGAATTTATTAGGAAAAGAATATAAAATTAATTTAGAAGAACAGATAAGCAAAGAAGAATTAACAAGACAAGAGGAAAATAATAGGCTATTAGAAGAACAATTGATAAGAAATAGAATAGAAGAAATGAAAAGACATGAGGAAGAAAAAGCAAATGCTAAAATTCAAGAGCCACCAGATTATTATGTACCATTACCTTCTGATAGTGATATTCCTCCAGAGGAATTAGGCGAAATGGTGCCACCTCAAGTTTTAGAAAATAATAATATAGATTATATTATCGGAAAACCATCTAAAGCAAAAGAAAATCATGTAAAGATAAAAGACATTAATGCAAATTCTGGAAAAGTAACAATAGAAGGAAGAATTGTAGAATTAGATTCTAGAGATACAAAATCTGGAAAGAAAATAATAATAATGGATGTATATGATGGCACTGGCATAATGACTTGTAAATCATTTACAACTATGGAAGAAGCAGAAGAAATTTTAGAAAAAATAGAGAAAGTGAAAGCTATAAAAATTATAGGAAAAGCAGGTTTAGATACATATGCTGGAGATGTTAATATAATTGCAAATTCAGTAATAGAAACAGATGCAGAAGTACCAGAACTTCCAGAAGAGGATAATAGTTCACCTTTAATTTTAGGAAATTCATTAACGATAAATGAACCATTAGTAAAAATAAAAGATTTAGGTGTTGATGATAAAAAGGTTTCATTAGAAGGAGAAGTTATAAATTCTGAAGATAGAGAATTAAAATCTGGAAGAGTATTGTATAGTTTTGATTTATATGATGGAACTAGTACATTAACATGTAAAGCATTTTTAGATAAGAAAAATGCTAAAAAAGTTATGGGAAGAGTAAAAAATGCTAAAGCGATAAAAATAGCAGGAACTGCACAAATGGATTCGTTTTCACATGAGCAGACTGTTATGGCATATACTATTTTAGAAATAGAACCACCTAAAAAAGAAATAAGAATGGATAACGCAGAAGAAAAAAGAGTAGAGCTTCATATGCATACAAAAATGAGTCAAATGGATGGAATGACATCTGCTACAGATTTAATAAAAAGAGCCATGAAATGGGGAATGAAATCTATCGCAATAACAGATCATGGTGTTGTACAAGCATTTCCGGAAGCACATAAATTATTAGGATTTGATAATCATGATATAAAAATAATTTATGGTGTTGAAGCATATTTAGCACCTGATAAAGTTTCACCAGTGTCTTTTTCTAAAGGACAAAGTATAGATACAACTTATTGTGTATTAGACTTAGAAACAACCGGTTTTTCATTTAGAACAGAAAAAATTACAGAAGTCGGAATAATGAAAGTAAAAAATGGAGAGGTAATAGATGAATTTTCTTGTTTTGTAAATCCAGAAAAGCCAATACCTCAAAGAGTTGTAGAGGTTACAAATATTACAGACGATATGGTAAAAGATGCAGAAACGATAGATAAAGTTATGCCTAAAATACTAGAATTTGTAGGAGATTCTGTATTAGTTGCACATAATGCGGATTTTGACATAGGATTTTTAAAATATAATGCAAATGAATTAGGATTAAGTTTAGATAATACATATTTAGATACATTAAGACTTGCAAAAGACTTGTTTCCAGATTATAAAAAATATAAACTAGGAAAAATTGCAGAAAACTTAGGAATAAAGGTAGAAGTTGCACATAGAGCGCTAGATGATGTTGATACAACTGTAAAAGTATTAAATGTAATGCTTAATATGTTAAAAGAAAAAGGTGTAGAAACTTTAGATGATATCACTAAAAAGATTGCTGGAGAGGCGGATTTTAAGAAATTACCAACATATCATGCGATAATTTTAGCAACAAATTATGTAGGTCTTAAGAATTTATATAAATTAGTTTCTATTTCCCACCTAGATTATTTTTATAAAAAACCAAGAATATTAAAATCAATATATAAAAAATATTCTGAAGGTTTAATACTAGGAAGTGCCTGTGAAGCAGGTGAGTTATACCAAGCAATAGAAATGGGAAAAACTGATGAAGAAATAGAAGATATTGCAAAAGACTACGATTATTTAGAAATTCAACCATTAGGTAATAATGATTTCTTAATAAGAAATGGAACTGTAGCAGATAAAGAAGGATTAAGAAATATTAACAGAAAAATTGTTGAAATTGGTGAAAGATTAAATAAATTAGTAGTTGCAACATGTGATGTTCATTTTATGGATCCATCTGACGAAATATATAGAAGAATGTTACAAGCCGGTCAAGGATATGATGATGCAGACCAGCAAGCACCACTATATTTAAGAACAACAGAAGAAATGCTTGAAGAGTTTTCATACCTTGGAAAAGAAAAGGCATACGAAGTAGTTGTAACAAATACAAATAAAGTTTCTGATATGTGTGATTGGATTAGCCCAATATCGCCAGAAAAATGTCCACCACATATACCTGGTTGTGAAACTACTATAAAAGAAATAGCATATTCAAAAGCACATGAATTATATGGAGATCCTCTACCAGATTTGGTTAAAGAGAGATTAGACAAAGAACTAAATTCTATAATAACAAATGGATTCTCAGTTATGTATATAATTGCACAAAAGCTAGTTTGGAAGTCAAACGAAGATGGTTATATAGTTGGATCAAGAGGTTCTGTTGGTTCGTCATTTGTTGCTAATATGACAGGTATAACAGAAGTTAACTCGCTTCCAGCACATTATAGATGTCCAAATTGTAAATATTCAGATTTTACCGATTACGGATATGAAAATGGATTTGACCTTCCAGATAAAGATTGTCCAAAATGTGGAACAAAGCTTGTTAAAGACGGAATGGATATACCTTTTGAGACATTCTTAGGTTTTAATGGAGATAAAGAGCCTGATATAGACTTAAACTTCTCTGGAGAATATCAAGCAAAAGCACATAGATATACAGAAGTTATATTTGGAAAGGGAACAACTTTTAAAGCAGGAACAGTAGGTACAGTTGCTGATAAAACAGCATTTGGATATGTAAAAAAATATTATGAAGAAAGAAATATACCAGTTACAAATGCAGAAGTTGCAAGAATCTCACAAGGATGTACAGGTATAAAAAGAACAACTGGACAGCATCCAGGTGGAATTATAGTTGTTCCAAAAGGTAGAGAAATATATGAGTTTACACCAGTACAACATCCAGCTGATGATCCAAATTCTGATATTATAACAACACATTTTGATTATCACTCAATAGACCAGAACTTGTTAAAACTAGATATACTAGGACATGATGATCCTACAATGATAAGAATGTTATTTGATATCACAGGAATAGATCCAACAAAAGTACCATTAGATGATAAAGAAACGATGTCAATTTTTAGTTCAACAGATGCTTTAGGAGTAACTCCAGAGCAAATACATTCACAGGTAGGAAGCTATGGAATTCCAGAGTTTGGTACAAAATTCGTAAGACGGAATGTTAGTTGATACTAAACCAAAAAGATTTGATGAATTAATTCGTATATCTGGACTATCACATGGTACAGACGTATGGCTTGGAAATGCACAAACATTAATAGATGAAGGAACAGTTACATTGTCACAAGCTATATGTTGTCGTGATGATATAATGATATATTTAATCAAAAAGGGATTACCACCAAATGATTCATTTAAGATAATGGAATCTGTTCGTAAAGGAAAGGTAGCAAAAGGAAAAGAACCTAAATGGGAGCAATATAAAGAACTAATGAAAGAACATGATGTTCCAGAGTGGTATATAAAATCTTGCGAGAAGATAAAATACATGTTTCCAAAAGCTCATGCAGCAGCATATGTTACAAATGCATTTAGAATAGCATGGTTTAAAGTACACGAGCCAAAGGCATATTATACAGCATATTTTACAATAAGAGCAGATGAATTTGATAGTGATATAATGTGTCACGGAAAAGAAAAAGTACTAAATAAGATGAAAGAAATAGATTTAGCAGGAAATAGTGCAACTACTAAAGATAAGAATATGTATGCCATATTAGAATTAGTGTTAGAAATGTATGAAAGAGGAATCAATTTCTTACCAATGGACTTGTATAAATCTCATAGTACAAAGTTTATTGCAGAAGAGGATGGAATAAGACCACCATTAAATAGTATTCCAGGTCTTGGAACAGTTGCAGCAGAAAGTATAGTTAAAGCAAGAGAAGAAGAACCATTTATGTGTATAGATGATATAAGAATGAGGGCAAAAGCAGGAAGCTCTGTAATAGAATTATTAAGAAATGCAGGATGTTTAAAAGGAATGACCGAAAGTAACCAGATGAGTTTATTTGCTTAAATTTTGAACTTTAGGGACGGAGCTTAAAGTTCAAATACTTAACATAAGATTATAAACTATAGTAAATAAATAAAGATATAGGAGAGAATGATGTTAGACTATAAATTATTATTAGAAGCAATATTTACACCAAAAAACATTATAATATACTTAATTTGTATAAATTTACTAGCTTTTGCAGCTATGTGGTGGGATAAAAGAAGGGCACAAAAAGGTGAATGGAGAATAAGTGAAGCAGGATTATTTACTCTAGTTCTACTAGGAGGTGGAATTGGAGGAATAGCAGGAATGTATATTTTTAGACATAAGACAAAAAAATTGAAATTTACAATAGGATTTCCTACAATTTTAATAACAGAAATTATTTTGGCAATATATTTTGGTGTAATTAAATAATAATCCTTGATTTTTTGTAAATAATATGATATAAGTATATAAATTTAATAAGTGCGATGAAAAAGAAAAAGTATTTATAAAGCTAAAAGAGAGTTAGTGGTTGGTGTAAACTAATAGCAAAAAAAATATGGGGAGCTTTGGAGCACAATTATAACGAAGAGGATAATTAAATTTATCAATTAGGGTGGAACCGCGGAATATAACTTTCGTCCCTAGCAAGTAAGCTAGGTACGGAAGTTTTTTTGATAGGGATTGGAGGACGGTCCAAAAATCCCTATTACAAATATAAAAAATAAAAAACTGCTTATTACTTTCGTACTTAAGTAGTTTTATTTTTTAGGATAGGGAAAAAAAGACCGTCCCCTTATCCCGATAGGAGGTTTTTATTATGGTAGATTCAATGGAAAAAATCGTAGCATTATGCAAATCAAGAGGATATGTATATCCGGGTTCAGAAATTTATGGAGGACTTGCAAATACTTGGGATTATGGTCCTTTAGGAAACG
>OGDF01001168.1_pt1 | contig 39498 bp, 38 predicted proteins | sample 1570141 | NCBI WGS metagenome assembly OGDF01 (sample SAMEA4370581, study PRJEB24528) | human gut metagenome
AAAGTTCTGAACAATGAAGGCTTAATGAAATATGGGGTAGATGGGATGGTTACGGGTATAGAGGTTATATTCAAGGAATGCCGTGGATATCTTGGACTGGGAAAATGTCAGAGCCGAAGCTACAACGCTCAGATTGCAGACACAACCCTGTGTTTCATGATGTACCAGATGCTCTCCTTGGCCAAACGCTTTTCAGAATACGAAACCCTGGGTGCGCTCTTCCGCTCGGAGCGTGACCGGCTGCAAGTACTTACCCTGTGGAGCAGAACATTGGAAGAAGTCAAACATATTTTGGAAGTGTTGTCGCGTGAAGCAGGAGTTGATTTGCTAGCATGTCTGTCAACAGTAGCCGCACGGCAGACGGCAGATTTTTCCACAAAAGTCTGGGCGCATCTTCTGTGCGATGCTGATGACTATGCCATGCCCGATTTATGCTAAACATTTTTTAGACACGTGTTAATTCATTCGTAATGCGTTGATATTTAGACAATCTGCTGAAGGGAAGTATCACTCAAATAGCTGAAATGAGGGGTGGGAAACTTCAGTTATATAAGATTTGCGTTACTGATCATTATAGACAAGATGATGATTATTCTTTACCGAATCTTTCAACATGAAGTTAATAATTTGAAATTATTCTAAGAAAAAATGTCAACTTAAAAAAGCGAGATCGTGACACGAAAATGTATAATGTAATGACATGGATATTACTTTGTCAAATATTGTTATTCTATAGTGTCTGTTTCCATGGTAGTGTTTCATTCAGTGTGTCTGAAGTGAGTCTTCAGCCCTTTTTTTGCAAATATATCAATTTATCTGTTATCTCATCGGCAGGCTAGCCTGCCGATGAAGATTTTTATTTGTCCGGGAATAGAGTCCTGTCTAGATTGATTCTCGGGACCTGCCTCAGGTAGGACTTCTTGTCCATGCTGTCTTACCTATAAGCAGGATGACAGATTCCTCGTTGGGCATTGCTCCGCGCATCCTCGTAACCCGCCGGAAGTCCTTCTGCTGCCGCTCTATCCAGTTCGTGGTATATATCATAGACAGGATGCGGTGGTCATAATTCAGGAAGGTCAGGAGTCATAAATACATTTTCGTCGAACGCACTTTGTGCTAAGGTTTTCAAGTTTGTCTTATTTCTTCTAATTTGATAGTCTTTAGTCTATCCTTCAAATTCCAGTGATCCAATATGAATTTATCTATTCTGTTTTTATCTTCCTCAGAAAACCAACTAACTTCCCATTGAGATGTAGCGGGAACATTGTTGAAAAACCAATCCATATAATCTTCATCAACTGCGGAAAATGAAAAGCCATATATATGCACATACTCCACATCTTTGAGTATCTTTTGTAATTCTTGATGTTTGAAAATATGTTCATATGGATTCTTATGATATTTATATAATTCAAAAGATACTTGTTCATCGTCATAACTCATTGAACTTCCATATAGAAACTTATTGTGTCCATATATAAGACGTTCGTGTTTTGAAGATCGACCATGAATATGAAGGACTCTTTCTTCTGGTATTTTATATAATATTTCGATGACATCCGTATAATTAAAATTAATAAAGAATGAATCTTCTTTCTCAATATAGATATATTTAGGATCAGTAATCGATCTCTGGCAGTTATCCACCCATTTTTCAAAACAGTATTGCAACACATCAAGCAAACCTTTAAGCCGTTTTGCACAATAAGAATCAAAATGCAAACTGGGTGGTATGTTGTACCTTTCCTCAAAATCCCTTTTCCGTTTTGCCTCTGCTATAATTTCATCAATGGGCTTGGCTGGTGGAGTAAATTTTGATACAAATTTATTGATATCTAGATTCCCAAGTTGCACTTCAAAATCATTCCACCATTCTGCATCTATATCATAAACCGCCTGCATATTTTCATAAATGAAAGGATAGTTATTCTCTAACCATAGTTGAAAATCAGCATATCGTGTAGCAAGCCCTGTATGAATATCAAAACCATTTCCGATTATGTATAGATGTTTCATTGCATTTCGTTTTATTACAATCCAAGATTGAACATATTAGAAAAATATCTTAGTCTTTAAAGCTTAAGGTTGTATTATTCTATTCTTACCATCCCTGCCAACTGCACGAAATAATCATTTGACCAAATATCAAGTTCTTTTGGATTGCGGACGAAAGGCAATACATCTTCTTTCACTTGTTTTATATCAGCTGTAGAAAGACGCTCAATGAGTTTCTCCTTGAATAACTCTGGAGTAATATCCTCATTGTTAAACTGCTTGCATCGTTCTGCCAAATGGGTAAAATCAAACGGAATACTATGACGTACATACCATTCAAAGTCATACCAATCACGGCCTTTAACCCTATTCTTCCAGGCACGATAAACCAGTGCGTGCATCTTGCCTGCAAATAGGTCCGGAAGTGTAAAACAACGAGTCATAAATGAATGAGGTTGAAGCAATAGCTTTTGTTCCGTCTTGAAGTTCAACGGTGGACATGTATCCACTTCAATCTTGATCTTTATAGACTTCTCTGTCTGAAAAGTCACATCATACACATCGGTATTATCCTTAAGGAATGCTGATTCGACCTTTCCGAAATTCTTCTTGTCTTTTTTCTTTATTTCAACCTCACGACCTACCATTGCAAAGGCATCAATGATAGCAGGGAAGTATTTCGTAAAATCGAACTTGTCATCTTGCGTAAGCAGTGAAAAATCCATATCCTCACTGAAACGCTGCAAACCATGAAAGATTCTCAGGCAAGTTCCGCCATAGAACGCAGCCGACTCAAAGAAACCTCCAGCATATAGGCCTGCAAGTATCATTTGTTGGTTAACTTCAAATATGGCGTTTCTCTTATGTTGCTCCGTTGTTAGATCATAACGGGAAAGCATATTGTCGAATATTTCATTTTTCATCGTCTTAAGAATTTTAAAAGTGTCGAAATTGAATCAGCCTTTTTGCCCACATTGATATAATCTTCAAATATAGTTGCGTCCATCTTATGGAACTCATCCATATCCATACGAATATCCTGCTCAAGATATATCTCTACATCCTTCATATAACGAAGAATGACTTTTGAGGAATTGGCAATCAAATCACACAAAGCCTTTTCCGGTGATGCAATCAGAAATGCATAGGCACCTTTATTCATACTCCTTACTCCTATCGGAAATGCCTTTCTTGAAATATATTTGTAATCATAATTGCCGACTGGAGTTTGAAAGCTTCGGGGATGTTTTACAGTCATTGATTGATGAACATATACAGCCTCGGGGATAAGCCCATAATATCGTAGTGCAGTAGACATTGAAATATACGAAGGTGTATAGAGATGATTGGCAATCAACTCACTTGATAGAGTCTTTCCTGAATATTCGGGGTTGATCACATAAAGTCCTCGCTTCAATCTGATGATAATCCCTTGCTTTTCGAGCCAGGTTACTTTCTTGTCAGCAGACTTAAGTTCCGGATACAACGATTCAATGATTGAAGTCGTAACTGGAATGGTTCCTATTTCAGTTAATTTTCTATCCATACTGCAAATATAGCAATAATTTGAACAGAAAAAGAAATAATACTTCCTTTTCTATTCAGAATATTACTACTTAAACAATCTTAAGAAATAGCGACCGCTGCCACATAAGGCTGTTGTTTGTGACAATCACCGAAACACTGACCACACAGCAATTGAACTGTCTCAAAGCTCTTATTGCCTGCGAAAAGGCCATCAGTTCGACTGAAGTGATGCATCGCTATCAAATCTCTTCAACGACCTCAATCTCCCGTTCAAAGGCTGCCCTTATCAAGAATGATATATTGGATAATAAGGCTGCTGAAATCTCGTTCCAGGACCCGATTTATGCCTATTGGTTGAAGACGGAGTACTTCGCAAAATAATCATAATGTGGCTCTCGGTTTCAGAGCCATTTTTGTACCTTTTCTCATCAAAAAACGCCATTTTTTACAAGTTTTTGTACCGCACATTTTGATATTCAAGAAATTACACTTACTTTTACTTTCCAAAATGGAGGTACAAGCCGAGAATGGTGCTAAAAATCACTAACTTACACATTCTCAGATACTTGCCAACCTACCGGTTGTACCTTTTAGAGCGCTATACTATTGATAATCAGCGATGTAAACATGCTGCGTGGGTAAATGATAAGCAGTTAAAGACAAGTTACAATAAGTATCAACAAGCAGTAAAGGCACAGCTACATGGCATTGCTGATATTCCATTCTTCTTGTATAGGGTATGTACTATCTTTGGCTAGGATGGGATTCTACAGAACTTTTAAACTGCGCCCCAATGCCCCCTGCTGGGAACTTCTTTCCTAATCTGCTCATTGTGATGTAATATTTTGTGAAGCACAGGTGTACTACATCCTTATGCTTCCGTTAAACATTACATCTTCTTCGTTGTTAGTACCATAGATTACCTTTGTTTTTCAACCATTCATACTGAAAATATACCATTTTTTAGGATAGAGTTACAAACAAATAGGTTATCTTTGTTCCCCAAATGCATATAGGCCCATCAGAGAGAAGGTCTGTATACTAACTACAACCTATAATACATGGTATCATGGCTAAGAAAAACAAAATAAAGAAAGAACAGTTTATCGAAGTTTTACAACAAATTCCAGAAGAGGATTTACGTTCCTTCATAAAGAAAATCTTAAGTGAACCTGTTGTTAAAACCCAGTTTTTAAAAGCATTTGAATCCTATTTTATCAACAAGGATTCAGTCAAAGTTTACCTTAATCAAATCGCTGAAGCCTTTTATGATGCCAAAGATGAATACGACTACATTCCTTTCGACAAACAATCCATATTATTTGATCAAATGTATGATGTTTTGGAAGCGGCTAACACGTTCCGAGAGAAAGGCATTTTTAAAGCAACCATTGATATCTGCTTTGAAATACTGAGGGAAGCAATCATAGTGTTGGACAATTCGGATGACAGTGAAGGTTATCTGAGTATTATCATAAATGAAGCTTTCAACAGTTTGCATGCATTGGATGATGAAGAGGTATGTATATTGGATGAAAACGGACGCACAGCATTGATGGATGCTTGCTGGTCATGTATTCAAGACAAGGTATTTAATGGTTGGGATTGGCATTTGGATATATACAAAATTCTGTATCAGCATGCCAACTGTGAAAAAGAGTATGATGAAATATTGGAAAAACTGGAAAATGATACCAACTTAAAAGAAGGATACATGTATTCCGAAATGATGATGCTGAAAAAGGATTTATTGACTGAATATAAAGGGGCAGAAGCCGGTAAGCAGTTTGCCCTTCAACATCTTCAGATCGAAAAGTTCAGAAGACAGGCTATTCAGGATGCCATGCAAGACTCGGATTACCAACGTGCCTACCAACTTTGCGAAGAAGGCATCATACAAGATAAAGAATATCAAGGATTGGTAACCCAATGGAACCAATGGAAACTTGAAATTGCGCAAAAGGAAGACAATAAACAGATGGTCAAGGAGGTAACCTGCTACCTTCTTTTGAATGAAAACCATTTGAAAGAGGAATATTATAAATTGCTGAAAGAGGTGATTCCAACCGAACAATGGCCTGCCTTTATTGTACAATTGTCAGAAATGGCACTTCCTGCACATGGTGGTTTATATACAGATATCTGTGCCAAAGAGGGATGGACAGAAAAACTGCACGCTTACTTGCAAAAGAATTCGTACATTTCCACCTTTATCAAGTATGAATCCGCCCTTCTGCCTACCTATCGGGAAGAACTTATTGACCGCTATATCCAGCACGCAATCCGAATGATGGATGTTCATGAACGTAACAGAAGAACCTATCAAAATTTATGTGATTATCTACAACGTGCCATCCGCATCGGTGGTCGGGATAAAGTGAACCAAGCCAAAGCGAAGTTGCAAACCCAATATAAAAGATGCAGGGCTTTGCAAGATGAATTATCCCATGTATCGTGACTAAATTGCATATTTCAACGCGCAATATCTGCCAACCTATCATATAATGAGCAAAAACAATATAAATTGTTTATTATATGACAGGTTATTAAAGATTCTATTATCCAAATCATGCTTATAATTTCCCCTATTCAAAGTTGATTCTTTGGTCAAATACACCACGAAACAAATCCATTTCCCTCTTGGATATACCCAACCGCACGGCCCATTCATGCCATCCTTTTACCGCATCCACCACCTCACCGATGATTTGCTTTGCTGTTTGAGCATCCAGCATATACTCTTCACAAGCATCTAGTAGGATGTTCAAATCAGATTGGCTAGATGAAGCCGAAATCAGCAGGCTTTGGTAGTCGTTCAGCGTGGGATTCATGTCGTAGGCGGGCGATAGCGTCCAACCTTTGGATGTGAGCAGGAAACCGTGATTGCGGAAATGGTCGTCACTGTTGCCGATACAGATATTGTAGGCCACCCTCCGGTACAACTCCCGCAAGTTGGCATCCACATCCGTACAATGTTGCAGGATGAAATCCACCATATCCAGATAACCATACCCGGTGGCTGCATTGTCCCCGTCCGTCAGGCCCAACAGGGTCATGGCTGAAGCAAAATGAATACGGCGGCCATCATCCGTGCGGTCAAACCGACGCGACAACAACGTGTGATGCTTTTCGTCAGTAGCCAGCACCCGGGTCGTGGCTGCATGAATGCCCGCACGAATGGCCAACTGATGAGCTAGGTGCTCCCAAAGTCCCGCATCATAGTCATCCTTACGGGAAGGAAACTTAGCCACACAAAGCGCATGATTCGTATCCACCACACTCGCCTTCGGCCTGGCTCCACCCAGGGATGAACCGGGCTGCACCAATTGTTTCAACCATTTCCGCTCCGGAAGGATATTGGCTTCTTCACTCTTCTCAATTTTCTGACTGGCAGCTATCAATTCCCGAATATCCGTCAGTGGAGGAATTTTCAGCGACTGACTGACATTGATAAACTCACCCTGGGGGGCTTCCTTGAAGCGGAAACCGCCCATGCGAGAGAAATCATCGATACCCGTCAGAAAGTCAAAAGACGATAGCCGTCTCACCGGACGTTTCTCTTCGGATGCAGCCAGCTGTTCGCGACGCAACAACAGTGTACGTCCCCAGCGATCGGGCAAGGCATCCGAAAAGCAACCGAATATATCCCTTCCCGGTTGCGTGTGCTGCTGACCAGGATAATTGTTCAAGTCATCACTCAAAAAGAGCGCTCCCTGGTTCTTCAACCAATCCTTGTCAAAGGAAAAGCTATAGCTGTCCGAACCCCGAAGCGATTCGTAGCCCAACTCACCAATGAATGCAATCTCTTTCAGCCAATCGAAATCGGCATATACATATAACTTCCTCATCGCCTTACTCCTTTTTCGAAGCCCGTTCCCGAGTCTTCAGACTTAAATCCTGCAGTGTCTTGCCCAATTTATCTTCCTTGGCCAGCCAAAGAATGTCCTCTTCCAGCTGCAAGGCATATAGCACACGTAGATAGATGCCGATGGCTACGGTAGGTGTGCCCTTTTCAATGCGGCTCACCGTCAGGGGCGAACACGTGGCCCGTTCAGCCACCTGAGCAATGCTCAAATTCCGACGCAGACGAGCTAATTTGATTTGCTCTCCCACAATCTGCATCTTCTGTTCCAGTTTTCGGGGCAACTTGGTCCCCATCGTGTTCTTTGCCATACACTAACTCCCATTAACCTATCATATAATAGGCAAATTTAGCTATTTCTATTTATTATATGATAGGTTGATGAAGAAAAAATAATTTGCATTGAAGTAGGTAATCGCACTTTTTCGAGGATAAAAACCAACAACCATCACACTTTTTCGAAGATACTTTTGCCGAAATCCTACATCTTTTCGAGGATAGCTCCTTACAACCACACAAAAATCCTTCATTCACCCCGATGTTTCAGACAGGCCTACCTGCCTTACTTTCTGTTGTAACAATATGTCAAAGAACACTTTATAAATAAGGAATCTATAGTTTTTTCATCCATCAAGGCTGAGGTGCAGCCTGACTTCGCGAATGCAATGTCAGTGCAAACCGAATGCAGAACTTGAAAACTTGTTTTCGAAAGTTATGCTGAGGTGCAGCCTGACTTGGCGAAGCAAAGATACAACCTAAACACCCCGAAATCCAAATTTTTTCGGCATCTGATATCGCACCCCTATATTTTCAAACAGCTTTCCTAAGCCCCTAACCCTTTCATTTACAAGCATTTCAGAACGTTTTTTAAGCGCGAAAAAAAATGAAATAGGGATATACCATTTTATCGCATTCCGATTTCTAAAACGTACGTAACACGAGCGTTTCCCTACTCCATTTCTACAGCGGTTTTTCCACCTACTTTTTGTCCCTTTTTATGGTAGAGCGTTTCTACAAGGGCTATCCGTACAAGTCTCAAATGCCCATCTCTTTCATCACCCGCTCCACCTCTTCCAATGGCACATGCAGCATACGCGACACATACAGCGGAGTGATAACGTCCATACTACCCGACTGACGTTCCATGCCTATCAGATACTCAATGTTCTTTTTCAAATCACCCAGACCATTGCTGAATGCCGATGATGTCTGTTTCTCCGATGCATCATTCTCTGCTTGCTTAGCCTTGAACTCATCCAACGAACCGCTACCATCTTCACCGTACTTTCCGTCCTTTGCTTCGTAGATAACCGAAGGTTCCAACACCTCCACCGTATGCCAGGCCCCCTGTGGCACCACACAGCCGTAATTGCCAATTGCCGGGTCAAGCTCTATGCGCTTCGTTTCATTGCCGTTTTCGTCACAAATTACCTCCACAATCTTTCCACACAACAGAAATACGTTCTCCGTGCTGTGAGGATGTCGGTGAATGGGGACAATCGTTCCGGGCAATAACGCATTCAGCATACGCTGACTGTTATCGGCAGCCGATGTGCGCAAATCCAGGTTCTGACGCAAACGTGGATTCGCCTTCGCTTGTTCAAATAATTGGTTTAAAAAGTCTTTGTTAATTTCCATAATCGTTATAAATAAACAAAACATGAACCTCATAAATCGTACGAACCATTGTTCCTACAATCTATGAAATCCATGTCTTGAAGTTACTAATCTTGTTATTTTTTCAATGAAGCCAAATATGCCTCATGCAAATGGTAATACTTCTTCATAAATGCCACATACGCAATAGCCAGCACCGCCAACGCACCAAGCAAATATGCCCAATGCGCAAGCACCGTATCCGGACATATATATATAAAGCCAAGCGAAATGGCCAACTGCAATCCTACATACAGCAAGGCTACCTTAACGTGACCTATCTTCAGTTCATTCGCCATAATCTGGTACGCATGCTTGCGGTGTGCCTCGCCCAAATTTTCATGCAGCATAATGCGGTGTACAATCGTCAAACAACCGTCCACGCCATACACCAACAGGAATATCAGCCACGTAATGTCCTCGGTCGCCAGAATCACACGGCCCAACAGAAACAGCATAATAAACGCCATGCCTATCGACCCCACATCACCGGCAAAACACTTGGCCTTTCCTTTCGGTCGGAAGTTAAACAGGCAGAACACGCAGGCGGACAACACCGCCACCACCACCAAACTCTGTGCTACATATCCTCCCTTTGCATTCACCAAAGCCAAAGGCACCAACACCGCCAGTGCATACCCGGCTGTAATGCCATTGATGCCGTCCATAAAGTTTATCACATTCGTTGCTCCCACATATACAATGAGTGCCAGCACCACAATCCACCACATCGACCAATGCAGAATGCCCAGTTGATAAAAGGCCATGGCTGCTGCCGCAAACTGTGCCACCAGTCGCACCGAGTCGGGCAAAGAACGAATGTCGTCCACAAAACTCACCCCGGCTACCAAGGTCAGTCCGGCTAAAAACCATGGGTATTGAAACCCATAAAATGCGCTCCACACCCACATACCAATCAAAAAAATAATGCCGCCACCTCGCAGCACCACGCTCGTATGCGACGACCGTTCATTGGGCTTGTCTATGATGTTGAATCGGTCGGCAATGCGGAAGTAAACTAACTCTGCTATCAGGAGCAGGGCGAAAATAATTAAGTAGGTTGTCATATTTAATCTGTTATCGTTTTATATCTTCTCAAATGACTCCATAGCAATGTAAGGAACATGGGGAGGAGCCATTCCTTGTAAACAAGGGGATGCTTCCAACAGTTGTGCCACCAACGACGGAACTTGAATGTGAGGATGGGGATTAAGCCTGATGTGAGCTTTCCCTCGGCAAACTCAAGATGTAGAATATCTCCTCTTTATATATTCGGTTCTTTCTCCATCCAATTACTCCAAACCGAGCTTATCAGTTCTATCTCCATCGACCGTTGCGAGAAATACTTATATTTCCAGCGCATGCCCAACATGTTCTTTACCATTTGTATGTGAGCCTTAAGGCTGTTGCCATACTTAATGGCGTTATCGGCAATGCGGAAGCAATCATCAAGAAGCATTTTGTCTTGAATCTGCAATATAACATCACCATCCATCCACGAAGCCTTAACCCCACAGACCACGTATGCCAGACGTGTCATTGATTCGGCAAAAGGTCTTAAGTCGTTCTTCTCACATTCATTCCAGAAATCAGAATCAAAGCAATCAGCCCTTTGCAGAATCATAGCCCAGTCACAGATATATCGCAACGTGATACCTTCACGCAAAAAATGCCTATGACAATGTTGCAGGAAATAAAGGGCATTGAATCGGTCGCAAGGCATTTCTAAATAAGAATCGTCAATACATACAGTTGGTTCTTTCTCAAGCAACGAACGAAGATAAACCTCAAAACACTTACGCTGCTTCTTTCCTCTTACAGTTGTGCAAATCTTATGATTCTCTACAAATACATCCTTATACTGGAAAGTAGAATGACGATAGTCTTCACGGTTCACCTTTATCCCCAAGCGCTCCATCTCACTATTGCCCACCTCATAACCTCCACACAGATAGCAATCCATATCCGAAGCCAGACGTTGCATAGGTTTAGGATAATATTGGGCAAAGGCAAACCCTTTCAACACTAAAGTTCGTATACCAGCCCCGTGCCAAACAGACGCAACCTCTTTGCTTGACTCCAACTGCTTGGTATGCCTTTTTTCAATAGACATTGCCAAGGCATACCATTGCAATTTTGTCTTTATACCCAATCCAACTGGTGCAAAGCCGATATTATTCATCAAGGTCTGCAGTCCATCCATAGCGATGGCTGCAACACCTTGCATCTTGGCATAGTCATAGAGAACATTCCAATCCACTGATTCAGGAAACGCCATAGGACGCTCCCCTATCAATGCCATTCGAATCAGTCCATACAGAGCCTCTTTAGTTTTATCCATCAGAGTTTGATACGTTTCAAAGAATCCTCAAACGACACAAGCTGATATTCAAAGTCGTATGTTGTCAAATCCTGTTCATAATATTGGTTGGCAAACATCTTGCATATAGGTGTCAAGAAGAAAGAGCCAAGCCATACCAACGGATTAAACAAACGTGTACACCACAGCCCATGTCCATTAGCCTTGGCATAATAGCGCACAATTTCTACAGTATCAGCATATTCCTTGTTCTGCAAATGGAAAGTTCCAGCCAGCTGTCTGTCTATAACCTGTTTTACAAATTCACACAGATTGTCTATATACAACATTGAACGCTTGTTGTGCCATAGAGGGAAAATAGGTGTCTTCAATGCCAAACGAGCCAAACGTTGGAAGTTACCCTTACCATTAGTACCGTATATCATACAAGGACGCAAATTGACTACCTTAAAATCCTCTGTATTCAATTCGTTCAGTCCCTTCTCTGCCTGCAATTTAGAGTCACCATAAAAATCATTTGGGTTGGGTTTGGTATTCTTGCTTATAACAGTACCTTCCAACGACTTGCTTGCATGATATACAATCTGCGAGCTCATAAACACAAACTGTTTCACACCCGAAGCCTTAGCATGCTTTGCAATCTCTACTGTCAAGTCACGGTTCACCTTATAGTATAATGGAGCCATCTCAGGCTTTGGGTCTACATGAGCGATTCCTGCTACATGAAACACTACGTCATACTTAGTAAAGTCAGCCTTCTTCCAAGCATTATTCATAGTGTCTACTGTGTCAACCTTATACTCATTCTTATTGCGAAGCAGCCATGCTTCTACAGAAGTACCAATAAAACTGTTGGCTCCTGTTATCAATATATTCTTCATTCCGATTATTATATTGTTATGTTAATACAACTTCTCTATTTCCTTCCAAATAATTCTGCTGTCATAGTTTTCTACAACCCACTTACGACCTTCTATGCCATCAATAGCATTGTCTCGTCTTATCATGTCTATCTTCTTAGCCAAGTCATCGGCATCATTGTCTATAAACAAACCCGTTTTTCCGTCAATGATTGAATCACAACAACCTGTTACACGTGTTGTTATTACAGGTTTTCCCATAGATTGCGCCTCAAGCACTCCAGTCGGGAAACCCTCTCTATACGATGCAAGCACATACACGTTCATCATGGCATAATAGTATTCCATACCACCATTTATGAAACCAGTATATATGATGCGAGGATCGTTCTCTATACGGTTCTTTACATCATCTGGCAGAGCATCACGTTTCTCAAACATGCCCACCAACAATAGTTTGCAGTTATCCGCTTCTTTCAGTTTATCAAAAGCACGTACTAGTTCTATAATGCCTTTATCTCGTACCAAACGTCCGGAATAACCTATCACAAAGTCCTTTTCTTGTATTCCATATTGCAGTTTTAAATCCCTTAATCTTACTTTATCTATATTTGTAGGATTAAAAACACCTTTTGTATCAATGCCATTACAAGTTCCATGTCCCAATATCATTTGCTTTTTTGCAGGAGCAAGTCTATCTTCTATACTTCTTTTAAGCACTGATGGACTCACACAAACGATTTGTGTTGAACAGAAAGATGCAATTCTATCAACTAGTTTTAAGATTTTCCTTTTTATTCCATGACTTGTTTCATACACAATACCATGACGAAAATATATACGTTTGGGTACTCTACATAACCACCCTGCAATCATGCCAAGCAAAGCACCTTTAGGCGTATGCCCCACAACAATATCTACGTTCTTTTTGCGAATAAATTTGCAAATTTGCCAAATACTCGCAATATCCTGCTTTATCGAAATACTCCTGTTCACAGGCGTCTCAATATATTCAAAACCTTTCTGCTTGGCATAATCAGCTAAATACTCACTTGGGCTACAGACTACATTCATCCGATAACCACGTTCCTTGAAATACGTAAACTGGTCTCCTATGAAATATGGGAGAACAAAGTAGATGTTAACTACGTGAAGGATATTCATAAATATCTTATTAATGCGAATCAGCAGTTGAAAACATCTTCTGATTCTTGATTTAAAAGTTTGTAATTCAGTTAATTATCTCATCATTTTATTTTGTAATCTCCTTGAAAATCAGTAAATTAGAAGAATAAAACCACTCATTTTTCTAATTATGATTTCCAAGGAGAAAAAGTTTATACTAATAGGTTTGTATATGTATATCTGTGATGTCCATAAGTCTTCTCTGCGTTTCCACTGCCAGAGATTCAGCAACAATTCCTATCCCGAGTTTACGGATGAGGAGGTTCTTACCATCTATCTGTTCTGCGGGTACTGCCAGAGATACTTCAACATCAAGGAGATACATACTTTCGCCAAGGAGTATCTGTCATCATGGTTTCCAAAATTGCCGTCTTATCAAACGTTCTGCGTACGCCTAAATATGCTCTCAGAAGCATTTAAGGTGCTGGTGGAAACCATGATACAATTATTCAAGCCCAAGGATTGCGACTCCATTATATCCATTGTAGATTCTATGCCGATAGTGACCTATAAAGGGAAAAACCGGGAGGGGAAAGTAGCTATGGAGATAACATCAGAAGGGTATTGCTCCACTAAGAACATGTACTACTATGGCATGAAACTGCATATGGTAGGACAGCGTAGGGAGGGAACCTTACCTTTTCCGGAAATGATAACTCTGACACCGGCTTCGGACAACGACCTGACCGTATTCAAAAGCGAATATGTGCCATACCTATCCGAAAAGACGGTGCTTGCAGACAAGATTTACAGCAATTTCTCTTTCTTTAATGAGAGCAATCCGGTTAAAGTGCTTACTCCGCATAAAGAGATTAAAAGGGAACCCGAAGTTCTCAAACAGAGGGAGAAAGCTGCAAAAGACCTTTTCTCGCAAGCCGTTTCAAAAGTCAGACAACTTATCGAATCCTTTTTCAACTAGCTGAATGAAAAAACAGAAATTCAAAGAGTATCTAAAGTAAGAGCTACCAAAGGGCTGTTGGTACATACCTTTGGAAAGTTGGCTATTGCTCTACTTACATTTGTTAATTTTAGAATCAGAGAGCCAACTGCTAATTCGCATTATTAACAAATTATCTGTGTTCAATCGTTATGTCTAAGCCAGTCGCCTTGCCACTTATCTTCTTATAATTGTTTCTATCTTCTCAACTTTGTCTAAATCATACATGTTTTCAGAGAATACATTAGGAATAGTGATTCTAACGAATTGAAGATTTTCTGGATAGTGTACATCAACATATATTCTGTAGAACACATTCATATATGTATCTTTATCTATTCTTTTAATATTAGAATAAATAGGCATACTATCAGCGATTAAATCTGCCTCATTAGATGCGTCTCTTGTCACCATTTCAATCCATGGCATATTGTCTTTATGAAGAATTATTAATGACGATTCACCTATTCCCCACTTCTCATAGATTTTTGCACCATTAAAACTCCAAACACCATTACTACTAATGGCTTCTGGAAAAGATTTATTGTGAGAACTAAAATAAGACGAGCTATTAAAACCCAAAGAAATAACCTCGTAATTCTTGCTAAGAGATAATCTACGAAGGGCATCACCTATATGTTCATAATCAACACGATAAGTTTCCGTCGCCTGACGTTTTGCAAAGAATGAAAGGAAAACGCTACTGAAGTTTGCCTTCAAAGCTTCCACGGTACTTGTACCCAATGATGAAAGTGATTCATTGTAATGCTTTAAAATATATTCTTTAGGAAATTTGTGAAATATCGTTCTTTCAAAGTGTTGTACTTCAGAAAACTTTGCACCAACTATTTCCTCATAAGTTTTCTTCCATTCCTTTGCTGCCTCATAAACACTGTCAATTATCAACTTACGTTTGTCCTCATCAATCTCAGGATTATCACTGATATCATTTAATTTTTTCTTAAATACTTCAATATTCTCATCTAGAAACTGTTTTGCTTCTATCTTAGTTGGCTTTCTAAAGTTCAATGTGTTATTTAAGTTCATATCAAACATTTCTTCAACACACCATTTCAAACGTTCCAATAAATCTAAATAATGCTGATTGTCGTTGACGCTATCACTCTGTTGCAATGTATCCAACGGCGTGCGATATTCGCCATTGTAATCAATATGCCATAGGCGTAAGAATTCTAATGTCAAAAACAGTTCTATGTACCTTACTATATCCGCATCTGTATTTACCCCTTTTTGCGATCCTTTCATAAGGTAATGTGTTTGCATAGACCATAAATATGGGTGTTGAAGTTTCTTTTCAAATCTATCGAACATATCCACTACATCAGAAAATGTATTCGATAAAAGCGGATAACTTGCGGGTTGAGTATTGGTAAAGAACAAAATGTCTCTTAACCATTTAATTTTGCCATATTTAATCAGCATGCCACCTACAGCCGCATGAAATTCCTTTATTTCAAGAGTATTCTCAAGATACTGATTATCTCCTGTAGTTTTATTGTACTTCAAGAGACGAGCATACCCATCGGCAATACTCCAATACGTCATTATCCATTCTTTATTGTTCGACAATGTAATTTCACTCACCATACGCCAAATCATATCACGTATTCCTTGTGACAAGCTATGCTGCCCTATTATATTATAAAACAGACTTATAATTGTTACGTCTGATGTAAAAAACGAATCGTAATTTCTGTTTTTCAGAATCCCCACTAAGCGCTCTATACATCTATTCATATCTTCCGACAGACTACTGTTAAACGTAGAAGGATTTTCTACATCATATTGTGTAGGGTTTATGTAATAGTTCTGTAAGCGGAATTCTTTTATTAATTGGTCGGCAATAGCTTGCACTGCAGCCATATAGACTTTCTTCTGTCCTTTAGAAGCTGCAAAATTTGCAATATCAGCTAATATTGATGAAACTTTTATCTTTTCGTCTTCTGCGCGTTTCTTTATATACTCTACCAATTGTCCAGAACGATAATAAACCATAATCGTGTTATAGAGTTTCACAGACGAAGCGATTAATGCTAGTACAACGATGGTATGAAAAAACATCCATGTGTAATGTACCCAATACAGTTTACAAAAAGTCAGTACAAAAGGACAACATAGAGCAAATACAATAGATAAAACTAACCAAAAGCGAAAACTTTTATACGACACTTCGGTCATGAAAAATTCTACTATCTGTCCGCTATCAAATTTTTCGTCAATCTCGCGTATGGCAGTTTGTACTGCAGGATATGCCATACCCATTATAGTAGAGAAAATAGTTATCAATCCACTATATGTGTAATCTGAAAAATCAAAATCCATATTGTTTCGCTTTTGTCAGAATGAAAAAATAAGCATAATATATATAGTATAAATATCAGTGGGGCAAGAAAGTACCACAAGAACTTATGGACTTCATCTACGCTCCAATTTATAAAGTCAACAGCCCTAGAAATACAGGAATGCTTCTTTTGATTCATGTAAATCATGAGCATTCTATACTTCACTTTAAAACTACTTACAAGTATTATATAAAGGCATATAAATTTATATACTAAGTACCACCATAAGTACACTACGATAATCGACAAAACAAATATAGCAAGGGACAGAATAATTGATATAAATGCCAAGAATACTAATAACAAGATATGTTTCATCGCACAATTCTCCAAATCAGAAGTTAGTACTCAATTTAGGGCGCAAGCAGTCAATTTAGGGCATAGCCTAGAGAGTAGGCACTTTTCGGTGCCTACCTTCACTGACTTGTTAAAATTTAAATTGATTTTTAACGTTAAGGACTATTCTAGTCCGATACAAGAGGGTAAGAGAGAGGAATAATCCCTACAACCCTCGAAGATTTTTGTGAAAAATTTACCAAGGTAACTCCATACGGAACTGCCATGAAGTTTCACTGTGCTGATGATGCTATGATATGTGGCCGACATTTGAGCGCCCAGATCACTTCCAAAATGAAAGGAGTTGTTACGAGCCGTAGTCAAACTCCGAACGGCACGTTCAGCTTCATTATTATCAATAGGGAAGGCACCATCTTGCACATAAGCGGTCAATTCTATCCAAAAACGATTCAGATAATTTACGGTCTCGGTCAAATAACCACTGCGTAGCTCTTCTGGTTTAGATAGTTCCAAATCCAAATATTGGCGGAGGTCTATCAACAAAGACTTGGTTGCAAGACCTTGGCGACGCAAAGTACGCTCTTCGGCGGATATCTCTTCCGCATCATAACTGCGTTCAAGGGCATACAACCTGTTGATGGTGTCCATAAACACACGGGCGCATTCATCTTTACCCTGTTCCAAAGCTTTACGGAACTTGGCTCGAAGATGAGCCATACATACTTGGTGTACCGTTTCCTTCAAGTTCTCGCCCTTTAATTCATCTCCTTGAGAAATAGAATTCAAGAAAAAACCTTGTAAGTCTAAAGCCAACTAATGAATTCAATATTGAAACTTTCTTAACCTTGGGGTTCTGACAGAATTTCAACAACCATTTGTATGGCTTTAATTTCTCATAATACTCATTCCTCACTGATTTTTCCAATTGTCCTAATCCACCCAGACAAATACAGAGTTCATAAGCAAGAAACGACTTTATATAATCCTTTGTCTTTTCATTGAAAGTACGTCCTTCCAACTTTTGAAGCTCATTATCAATTATTCTTAGAATACTGTTAAAGTTTCTTACACTGAAAGAATTCGATATAGAGCCAACTACACCTTGTCTATAAGCATATATGTAATCATTTATAAACATACATTTTTTCGCCCCTTCGAGTAGATTGATAAACCATGGTATATCCTCAGACAAAAGTCCTTTTATAAAATGGAGATTTATTTCTGAAAGTGATTTACGCTTAATTATCTTCAAGCATGCACTCATAGGGAAAGTACCTGATGCTACTAAGGAACACAAAACAGTATCCTTGTCAGTAGGTTTTGACAAACTCTCATCATATGCCACCCATTTTTTAAAGGTCTTAGTGTCAGAATAATAATAAGAACAGTTAAAACCTATAAAGTCACATTCTGGATGTACATCCACAACATTCATCAAATTTTCTAAGCAATCCTTGTTCACCCAGAAGTCATCACTATCCACAAAAACCACGTAATCACCTTGGGCATGCTCCAATCCATAATTACGGGCATCCGACAAACCACCATTTGATTTATGCAAAGCCTTTATACGGCTATCCTTTTTCGCCCACTCGTCACATAATGCAGGACAATTATCAGGAGAGCCATCATCCACCAACAATATTTCAAAATCTCTATATGTCTGTACCAAAATACTCTCCACGCATTCGGAAAGATATTTCTCGACATTATATATAGGTAGAATAAAAGATACTTTCATATTCTCAATGTAAATATTTAAAAAATTCCAAATAACGTATCTTTTCCAATCTCAAAACTACCTCAGCAAAGGTTATACTTATTACAACGACTAAGATATAATATAGCCAGTTTGTCAATAATGAGTCTCCTACAAAAGAGCAAAACAACGACATCTTACCAGCAATACTGAAATGAAAAAGAAAGATAAGTATACTATAATTTCTAATGCGTTTGTAAACAGGTTTATCAGGCAAGTCTATGAAGAATGCTATCAAACAAACACTAACAACCCATACATATTTCAAAAATATAGAATGCCAAAACAAACTTAATACATAACATACAATAGCTAGACCTATTACCCACGGATATATGGTCTTCTTATGCAAAAGAACATTATCAAGATTGATTCCTATAATCAAACCTATTGCCACCCATATCATCTGAGAAGGGAAAGACAAACCAACCTCCTGCCTGACATTAGTGGCATACCATTCATATAATCCCCGCATATTTTCTGGTAGTAAATCTATGCATGATACATATAGAGATATTAATAAAGCAATACATACTATTGCATATTTTCCTATGGTACGATAACCTACATATACAATCACTACAGAAACAAGCAATGCGGAGAGAAACCATGAACCAGGAAATGTGGTACCAAATAACAAATCCTTAGCAAATTCAAGGCATCCTTCAGGGAAACCTTCTGATATATATGGTCTTTTAAATATAACAAACCAAATATCAATAATCAGCCAACAAAAATACAGTATAGCTAAACGTTTACTGTATCTGACAAGCGGAGCGTACCCCCCCCATTTATATTTGTTAACTTCTTGAATATCAACAGACAGGAACAGCTAAACTCAATATAGGATTGAATACGGTAGTCAATATCTCTGAATGTACATTAGGTTTTACATGTATCATAACTACAAATAAAGCCATAATGAATTTCAATAGGTCTAAGCCATTGTAAGTTTTACTTTTCATCTATATGAATTTATGTATTGTTTTAAAATCCTAAAATAGTCTCTGACATTAGCCTTAATACCATATTTTTCACTTAACTTATTTATTGGCATTGACAAGGAATCCTTATAATAAGTATCACGTCCTTGAGGACGATCTGAGACATGCGATAGATTGTGATTTCCTGCTATCGCTTCCTCCAATGGGCGTTCTTCGTATTCTAAGTCCTCACATTCATTAAGCAAGGCCAATGCTTTTTCATTGTTAACCAACAAACAAGATATACCTTTATGTGTAGGATGATTGAATGGTTTCATCACTCCAAGTCCCCAATAATCAGCAAGGCTTATATCACTCACCCGCTCTGGACGTGCATATACACATGAATAGCATGTTTCACTAAACATTAATCCCTTTGTAAAAGCTCTTAAATAATAAGCATTTTTAGGAGATATTATTTTAGATTGAAATCCCCGACCGGTTGGGGATATCAATTGTCTTGACAATTGAAATCCCCAACCTTTAGTGAATCGGAAGCTGAAATCACGGCATTTTCCTTTTAATCCTATCTTCTCAATATAGGTATCAAAAGCCTTTTGCGATGGGACTCCATGACATATCACATCACAGGTATACAGATTGTCGTACGACTTGTGCAAGAAGGTCAACAACCCCGCCACTTGACAAGGAGTACCCGTAAAAAGCACCTTACGACCTGTTTTCAATTCATTTCTAACTTGCTTATAAGTGTCACCCAAATATGACTGAAGATATTTTGAACCTTGTAATCTGGTAATATCTTCTTCACGATCTACTCCGATATGCTTTACTTGCAGATTGTCACACATGGAAGCACCGAATACAATACCACCCTGGCTGATAATTCTTCTTGCTATTACAGAGAAAGCACCTCCTGATGAGCTTTTTTCTCTATCTGAAAGATTCCTTGTCCAACAAGCATAAGTATGTATAGGCTTTTGGAATGTAAAAGCCGGATTCAACCTATGACATGCTTTCATACATGCACCACATTCCACACATTTTTCTCTGTCGATTTCTGGAACAACAAATCCATCCTTTGCTTCAACCATAGAAACACATCCTTTAGGACATGTTGTCTGGCAAGCATAACATTGTGTACAAACATCATGTTTGCATAATTGTATCTTATTCATCTTTCAACGCTTTTTCTAAATAGAGTTTTGAGTCCAATCGCAATTGGTTCAAAATAGCTTGCTCCTTTTCTACATTATAATTAGCATCAGACACTGTCGGATACTCATCCTTAACCGACAACACTTGCCTGTCAAGTCCAAGATTCTGCATAAGACTGACCTGTCTGCTGTCGCTTGCGTTCCTATCCTGTACAACAGTAAACACAGGCTTAGCATAGTTAACCGCGAAAGCCGTCCCATGAAATGATGTTGTCAAAACAATTTCCGCATCACGTATTAAAGCAAGAAAATCCTCAGGTGAAGCATCTATCTTATAAGTGGTATTTGCAAACGACAACTTATGTGGTGGTCTGGCCACTCGTACTATCTCATATCCAGTTTGCCTCTGTATATCCTTTGCCAACTCATCAACATAAGGAAAAGCATTAAATGTGTAGTTAAGAAAATAGCATAGTATATACTTCTTCCTTACTAAACGTTTTGGTGTCGCAATCTTGTTCCACTCATCCTTATTAAGCAAAAGTGTAGGATCTAAGACAACTGTAGCATCTCTACCAATAAGCGAGCGTATCACGTCAGCACCTGTGTTCTCTCTAACTGAAATATGCTTGTATCGACTTAATAGCTCTATGTATGCCTGCTTCAGTTCCTCAGGTATAGCATTAGAACCGATACTTGCAGCATATGAAATTTTCAGAGCATTGTCTGGGGCGAAATACAGCATAAAGGCAGGGTCTCCATTACAATGTCGTGGACTCCATAACTGATCACTACCTGTAATATAAACATCGTAGGAAGGAGGATTTGCTGTAAAATCCTCCACCTGATGATATTTTTTATCAGAAAGATTCTGATATTTTTTCACAAACGAACTTATTCCTTTATGTTGCTTAATAAGTGACTTTGCAAATAAGGCTTTTATCAGTTTCGGTTCATTCGGTTGAGTATCAGAAACATTTGCATATTTATTATTCTTATGGAAATTATTGGGAAAATCATAGTCTATGATTTCCACCTCATAACCGAGATCTTCACATACCTTTTGCAACGCATAAGCCTGCAGGACCGAACCATAATTGTTTATTTTATGGATAGTTATTATTCCGATTGATTTCATATCACTTTTTTATATTTTATATCAGCAACTAAAGCAAAAACAGCAAGACCGACTAATGAAACAGCGCAATACAAATCATTTGATTTAGATTTAATATCACAATTCTTCATTTTTATATTAGTTACCTTCTCTCTTTTTTTGAAATTCTCGATTCTTGACTTTCGCAGTTCTACACCATCTGTCCATTGAACAAGCAAATCCTTAGTTATGGAACAATCTCTTACAAAGATGCCTTTTGTGTATTGTATACGCATAGTACCAATTTCACTTCTTAATAGAGATATGTTGTTATGCAATTGTGTGAACGATTTTGATTTCTTAATATTTGGTTCACATTGTATATCATACCCTTTGTTATCATGAAGCTTACATCCAATAACTGTCACATTCCAAACTTTGTTTCTATTGTCCGTCCATGGCTCTATGTCAAGCCCTGCCCCTGGTGATGTAAATTTAGGGAAACCAGTATATGCAAACTCACAATTGATTAATTTTACATTTGAAGCAGCTTCAATACTTATACCCTGTCTACGATTATTCAAACATTTTACATGTTTAATAGTTACATTGTTACAATTAATTGTAGGCTTTTTTTGTTTATCAATTCCTTCAATCAAATCAATACCATCTCCCCAACAATTAGAGCAAGTAAGATTCTTAATAACAACATTGGTTGCTCCTCCACATTTGATACCATGCCCCCATTCTCCCGTTTGCCCTTTATGCTTTTCAACATCCCCAATAAACATTCCTCCGTCAATAGTCACATTGTTTGATTTGTTGAGAAGTACTATGTTGTACCACTCCAAATCAGTCGGAAGCATTTTTATAGTTGCCTCATTATGCCAATAAACATTTGATGGAACCAAAATAGGTGCAGAACGATGTATTGCAGACACATAATATGTTCCCTTTTGCATATAAAAATGAGTCAATTGCTTACCTGAACACAATTGCATAAGCTGAGCAAATAAATAATTATTGCTTGCCTGTCCTTCAGCTAAATTGAACCATTTACTATACACTTTTGTATTTCTCCAACTACCTTCTATTGTGATATTATTAAATATAAGCCATGCCTCTGCATTTATCAACGAAGAATTACCAACAATTCTTCCATTATTAATACTGCCATTGGCTGTAAACGACAATGTAGACTTAAAAGGTAAGCGAATTGAAGCTCCATTTAAATTTAATCTATCATCCACAATAAAAGTAGTATATGATTCCCAAATCTTTTTATCAAGAATTGTGTTTTGCTTCAAATGAATAGACTTTGCTTGAACAGACAATGCAATCATTAGAAAACTCAACACACTACCTATTACCTTCATAGATTTCTTCCAGTTTCTTTACGCCCTGGCGAATATCGAAATTGTGTTTTTGAAAAGCCTCTATAATTAGATTTTTTGATATTTGACTCTTTTGTATACTAACAGCTAATTCTGCCCATTTTTTAGGTTCATCGTTCAAAGATAAAAAATGAACCAAACCTAATCCTAAATCAATTTCATCTGTTATTACATCCGAAGCTATAACTGGAATTGAAGCAGCTTGCAATTCTAAGGGGCCAAAAGGTAAGCCCTCAAATGCAGAACAATATAACCACAAGTCCGTCATATGATACAATTGTTCAACATCCATAACGGGTCCTGTATATCTGCAATAATCCGTTAAGCCATACTCTTCAATTTTTGCTCTTACCATATCTACAGTCGGTGATATTTGTGGAGTAACACCTCCATATAGAAAAATTGCATTGGTATCAATCTTATGTATTTCACGAAATACCTCAACAGCAAAAATATGGTTTTTTGGGGGGTCCATTCTTGTCACATTTGCATAAACCCTTACATCATTGGGTATATTTAAATCTCGCTTCATTTCTTCTATACGTTTTTCATCACGATACATAAAGCGCTCTAAGGAAATGCCATTAGCAACCACCTCAAATATAGCTTTTTTCCCATACATAGCTTCACCAGCTAATTGGCCACAAGCCAATTTCTTTGTGGCAAGTCGGTCTATCATAAACCTTCTTAAATAAGAATAAACATTTTGCTTCCATGATTCTCCAAAATGACTTGCACTATGTGAATGCGCTAAACGAATAGGAACATTAGCTCTTTTAGCAGCTAATAGAACCCATGCACTTATCAAATTCGTGTTGGCATGTACAACATCATAAGGTCCATTTTCTTTCATGAACTTTTCCAGTTGATGTACAAATAACCATGGCTTCTTTGCTGCATTATTTTGCGGTTCAAAATATATGTTTGCCCCCATTTTTTTTACATTTTCTGTAAAAGGTGACGAATCGTAGCCAAAAACATATATATCCACTTTGAATTTGTTTTTATCCAAATAATTCAGATAATTCATGATGAAAGCACGTATGCCTCCATACCCAAATCCGTATATAACTTCTAAAACTCTTGTCATTGGCATTTATACTAATTTATTAAATACTTCTATCCACTGTTTAGCTATACATTCAGGTGTATACATAGACGCCTTTTTTTTGGCAATTTCAGACATCCTTTGACATTGATTCTGAGTGGAAAGCAAATCATCTACCTTATCGACAAATTGTTTAACATTTCCTATAGCCGATAAATATCCAGCCCCATCACTTAACATAAGATGAGCACCACCTATGGGACAATCTGTACATACCATGGGTACACCAACAGCCATAGCTTCAAGCATAGAATTTGATATTCCCTCAAAATCACTTGTAGATATAAAAATGGATGATTCCGAAAGTTTCTGTGTTACCTGTTTTGTTGTTCCACAAAGTGAAATGTTATTTTGTAACCCCATATCATTTATTTCTTTTGCTATTTCATCTCTCAAATCGCCTTCTCCATAAATGGATAAATGAATGTTGGGGTACTTGGTTTTTAACTCTTGTATAACCTTCAATGTCATTGGGATATTCTTCTGCCGATGCAAACGGCAGACACTTATCAAATGTTCCGCATCAACTTTTCCATTCCATTCCAATTTAGGAACCGTAATAGGATTGATAATGATAGAACATCTTTTATCTGATATGATTGAATAATAATTTCTAGCATCAGGAGTTTGAAATACACAATAATCAGACAACCAATAAGGAAACATTGCTCGAAGTTTATTCTTTAATTTTATTCCTTTTATATATGGATTATTTCTTTCACAAGCGACTACTTTTACCTTCAAGCCTAATGAAGCTACCAGTACTATGTTTAATACAGAATCTTGAAAAGGAACGACAACTGATTTGTCGTTTCCTAATATGCTTTTGAGTTGCTTACGCAAAATTTTCACTCTCCTCCATACACTTTGTCCAATTAGATTAAGTTGGAATAGACTAACTTTGGGGTGCAATTGGTATTGCACACGATTACCATACATCATGATTATGTCTACATGATGTCCCTTTTTTACAATTTCTCCTGACAAGAGTGACACAACTCTTTCTGCGCCTCCAGAGCCAAGGTCTGGTAAAATAAAAATTATTCTCATTTTTTAATTATCTCCATTTTGGAACTCATACAATAAATATTCCCTTTCAATATTCTCTGTTGGCGAAATTACCGAAGAATAAGGTATAAAAAGTTTCCAGTGGTCATTACCCATATAATTATATATCCTTAAAGATACAACAACAAAAATTGAAATGTAACACCATATGCGTACAGACAAACCTTTTGTATATTTTATGTTTCTAAGCGAATCTACAATTGCAATTATGAGAAATGGGTATAACATATCACAAGCCCTATTCATGAATACCATATATTTTAGCTGCTGGAAAGTAAAAAAGATGTATAAAATAACGAAGCCTCTCCAATATACCTGTTTTTCTTTACGAGATAACCATAGAAAATATAACCATGGGACAACAAATAATATTTGTACTATATAACCATTCATATTTGATTCAATTGTTTTCTGTGAATAAATAGCAAATATCATAGACATTTGATTTGATGCAGAAATAAGATTGGCTAACTGAGGTATAATATTAAATATAGACACAGTGGCTATGCTTATGATTAAAATAAGGATGAGGTTGGTCATATTAATATTTATTTTTGATAATGGATAACATACTGGCAGCATAAACATAACTATCGCCTCACTATGAAATAAAAAAGCCACAATACATAATAAGTAGTACTTTGTCCATTTTTTCTTCTTAAAAAGTTCAAAGCTAAAAAGAAAAATACTGACAGACATCGCAGCTCTCATTATCTCTGTATTGAAAGTAAATAAGAACATTATCGCATAAAGCAGAATCGCTATAAAATATTTATCTGTATTTTTCTTGAAAAAATAGAAAAAGGCCGCATTAACTATCGCAGATTCTGCTAATTGAAGTGTAACAAAATCATCATAAACTGCTTTACATAGCGCAGAAAATAATATCCATCCAAAACTATATTTGCTTGAATCAAATTGATAATTTGAAATTTCTGATAATGTTGGCCATGATTGAAATGACAAAAAATAATTCAAAGAATCACCTCCAACCTTATATCTAAGCCCCATTACCAATACTATCAAAATGTATTCAAATAACAAGTATTTATTACCCTTATCTTTATTTTTACTATAATGTATACTTCCATATAGTAAAACAATTATAATTAGTATATATAACATAGGTATTATTAGTTAATATTAGAAGTAAAACGTCTGTAATAAAACAAAAGACATATCATATATATTGCATCGCATATAACAGTTGTAACCAATGCACCCATTGTGTTGAAAAAGTATACTAGTACTGTGTATCCTATTACTTTAAATACTCCGTTTGCTATACTTGCATTTCTTATGTATTTACCTTTGCCATGCGACCCCAAATATCTATTCAGCATATCTCCAAATCCGTGCATACTAAATCCTAAAGCTAAAATTATAGCATAAGTTCCTACTTGTGCATATCGTTCTGAATATAAATAATACACTAAAGGTTTTATGCATAAAGCAAATAATAGACAAGAAGAAACAGTTAATACTACTGTTGCTTTCATTACCTTTAGGGGAATTCTATTTTGCTTTGCAAATTGTTTAAAATATGTTGTTCCTATAATAGATGGCAATGATTGTAAAGGGGTTGTTACTGTTAATGCTAATGTATAGAAACCTACTTCCGAATTATCAGCATTAAAGGCACCTAAAGAAATACCTGCTAAATAATTTGTTGCTACCATTACCAAGGATCCAACATATAATTGAAAACCATATTCTTTATTCTCTTTTAATAGTTTTTTCCAGACTTTACTTATATTTTTGAATTGGGGATGTGTAGACCAAATAATTCCTATTAATACAATAGTTGCAATACCCCATTGAAGCAAAATCATTTTGGTAGAAGTCGCACCTGTATATTTATATAATAAGAATGCAACAGGAACATATATTAATGAAGGTACGAGTCTAGCTATAGATATTCTTGAAATCTGATTATCACCTTGTGCTGTCGTGTTCACATAATTAAGTAATAAGGGACTTATACATACAGGTACAGAAATCCAAAACAAAGAATCTAATCCCTTTTTATCTTCATGAATAAATCCACATACCAAACAGCTAATCATTAATATAAATGAGGTAACAATAAGTACTAATACCATGCAACCCTTTATTTGCCGACTTTCTTCTTTATCTCTTGCTAAGGCTAATAGTCTACTTCCTGATTGAAAATATCCAAGAAGTAATAATGATGAAATAAAGTTAATAATATTCTGAACATACCTTACATCACCATAAACTGAAGGGTTAACATAATGCGTATTGACAATAGATGATATAACTCCAAGAAAGACACCAACTAACGTAGTGATATACAGCAAAATAACTTGTCCTCTTTGTTTTGTCAAGTTTATTGTCATAATTTCAAAGTATAATTTTAATATTTAATTGCTGTTCTATGAACTTAATTAAATTATTAGGACCAATCTTATGAAAGTTGGGATTCGTTTCGTAATATGGCTTTTTAATTCTATTCATAAAAGACATGTCTATATCTTTTGCTGAACTAAAAATAGATATATATTCTTTATCATATAATTCACTACATGACAAAGATTGATTATTAGTGAGTAAATATTTATTATATGATATTGTCTCCCATAATCTATATGTATACCCAACAGCCCCAGATTGAAGTATTTCTAATATACAATTTGAACAACTTACTAATCGTAATACTTCATCATAAGATAAAATTCTATCAATATATTTTATTTCATTCGGATTCCTTTGCTTTTCTTTTGGAGCTTTCAGTACTATAAAATTACATTTTAATCCATAAGATGACAACTTCTTATATATTTCAATAAGCAAATCCAAACGTCCTTTATATTTGCCTATAAAGAAAACGTCACATTTATCAGCATTAGATATGGGCACAGAAATATGAGAAAACACTGTTGGATGATAAAGAAATCCATATTTTTTTGCTTCCTCTTTATCAAACGAAATAATAGCATCACATTTATGCTTATAACGTATAATATCTATTGGTGAATCTTTATATATATCAATAAACGAAGAAACAATGTCTTGTAGAAACAAAACGACTTTTCCATGTTTATAATTTTTTTTCAAATAATCAATTGTATGGATTGTTGAATCTATTGACAACCAATTCTGAAACACCAAAAATACTACATTAGAATCTTTCTTCAAACCTTTTAAAAATAACTTATTCCATATAGTTTTAAATGGCAAATCTATAAATTTGTTTATCTTCGGCGTTAAATGAATTTTGTATGCAATCTGAAGTATTTTGCTATGAGGCTTAAAGCCTCTAACATATCGTACTTTATCATTCAAAATATCACTATATGATAATTTATACAAATCCCAATCAGAGCCTAAGATAACTAGCTGAAAGCTATCCATCATAACAAATATTTTATACGTTATTATATTTCTATCTATTTATGTACATATTCTCATAATACTTTTGATAATCCCCAGAAGTAACATTCTCAAGCCACTCCTCATTGTCAAGATACCATTTTACGGTCTTCTCAATACCTTCCTCAAACTGCAATGACGGTTCCCATCCAAGTTCCTTCTGAAGCTTTGTTGAGTCAATAGCATAACGTGCATCATGACCAAGACGGTCTTTTACGTATGTGATAAGGTTGAGATCTTCACCCTCGACACGACCAAGCAAACGGTCTACAGTCTTGATAACTGTCTTGATGATATCGATATTCTTCCACTCGTTGAAACCACCAATGTTATAAGTCTCTGCTACCTTACCTTCATGGAAAATCAAATCAATAGCACGTGCATGGTCTACTACATACAACCAGTCGCGCACATTCTCTCCCTTACCATAAACGGGAAGAGGTTTGTGATGACGGATATTGTTGATAAAGAGAGGTATCAACTTTTCAGGGAACTGATAAGGACCATAGTTATTTGAACAGTTGGTTACAATTGTAGGCATTCCGTAAGTATCATGGAAGGCACGTACAAAATGGTCGGAGCTTGCCTTTGATGCTGAATAAGGAGAATGAGGATTGTACTTGGTTGTCTCATAGAAGAAGTCCTCTCCGTAAGCAAGGTGATGCTCCTCAGAGCTTGCCTTTGTTGTAAATGGAGGCTTGATACCTTCTGGATGTGTCATCTGCAATGCTCCATAAACCTCATCTGTTGAGATATGGTAGAAACGCTTGCCTTCATATTTCTCTGGCAACGACTCCCAATAGAGCTTGGCAGCCTGAAGGAGTGTCAATGTACCCATTACGTTGGTACGAGCGAATGTGAATGGGTCTTTGATACTACGGTCTACATGACTCTCAGCAGCAAGATGGATAATGCCATCAATATGCTCGTCCTGCATCAACTGATAGAAAGCATCGAAGTCGCAAATATCCATCTTGACAAACTTATAGTTGGGCTTATCCTCAACGTCCTTGAGATTAGCAAGATTGCCAGCATAAGTCAACTTGTCAAGGTTGATGATTTTATACTCAGGATACTTGTTTACAAAAAGTCTTACTACGTGTGAGCCGATAAAACCAGCTCCACCTGTGATTACGATTGTACGTTTATATTGTGTCATATCTGTTTATTATTAAAATTCTGGATAGAGATTCATGTCAATAGAGAAAGGACTGTCGAAGTCTTTTAGTAGTTCATGCTTTGTGTCCTTTTCGCTAAGAATGGCATTCTCTGTAGGAATCTGCCAATCTATACCAAGACTGTCATCAATGATGCTGATGCCTCCATCTGCCTGTGGAGCATAGAAGTTGTCGCACTTATATTGGAATACAGCAGTCTCTGACAATACAGCAAAACCATGAGCAAAACCTCTTGGCACAAAGAACTGACGATGATTATCTTCAGTTAGTTCTACAGCAACATGCTGTCCATATGTAGGACTTCCCTTGCGGATATCTACTGCCACGTCAAGCACTCTGCCTTTTACGCAACGAACCAATTTACTCTGTGTAAAAGGAGGACGCTGGAAATGCAAGCCTCGCATCACACCGTAGCTTGACATGCTTTCATTATCCTGCACAAAGTTTATCTTGCGGACCTTCTCTTCAAACTCTCTCTGCGAGAAGCTCTCGAAGAAATATCCACGGGCATCCTTAAACACTTTTGGCTCAATGATTACCACTCCATCTATTGCTGTCTTTATTACTTCCATCTTCTATTTTAGTTCTGTAGGTTGTTAATACATATTTTTAATGAGTCAGTCCAATAAGGCACTTTCACTCCAAATGTCTCCTTTATCTTACTCTTGTCCAATACAGAATATGCAGGACGCTTAACCGGACTTGGATATTCTGCACTATAACATGGATTTATCTCACATTCATTATGACCGCTATACTCGGCAATCATTTTTGTAAAGTCAAACCATGAGCATACACCCTCGTTTGAGAAATGATAAATACCTGTCTTTGAATACTCAGACGAAGAGTTTTCTTTCTTATAATCCTCTATAATCACCTCAATAGCCTTAGCAAGATCATAGGCATAAGTAGGAGTACCACACTGGTCAAACACCACCTTTAATGCAGGTTTGGTAGCAGTAAGATAGAGCATAGTCTTGCAGAAGTTCTTGCCAAATTCAGAATAAAGCCAGGCTGTACGGATAATGACATGCTTAACATCTGTTGCCATAATTTTCTGCTCACCATGAAGCTTTGTTGTGCCATACACTCCAGTTGGAGTACCTTTTTGGTCTTCATTACATGGAGTGTTGTATGGCTCCTTACCAAATACATAATCTGTGGAAATTTGAATAAGCAAACCATTTGCCTCTTTCATTGCCTTGGCAAGATTCTCTGGTGCATCTGCATTGAGCTTTTCTGCAAGGGCAGCAAGCTTTTCGTCTGTCTCACAAGCGTCAACATTAGTCCATGCTGCACAGTTGACAATAACATCTACATTGTTCTCACTCACCATCTTTCTGATAGCCTCCAAATCAGTAATGTCAAGATAAGTAGTCTCGACACCTTCAATCTGGTTTACATCAGTAAAGATATAATTGTCTGTGGTTTGCTTGGCAATAATACGCATCTCATTGCCAAGCTGTCCGTTAGCTCCTGTTACAAGTATATTCATTTCTCTAACTATAAATTTGGATTTCCAGTCTGCTTAATCTCATCAATAACCTTAAGCAGATATTGTCCATATTGATTCTTTAACATTGGCTTTGCCAATTCACGCATACGCTCCTCGTCTATCCATCCCTGGCGATAAGCAATACCTTCAAGACAAGCAACCTTCAATCCTTGACGCTTTTCCAACACCTCTATATATGTTGAAGCCTCTGAAAGGGAATCATGTGTGCCTGTGTCAAGCCATGCAAAACCACGTCCAAGGGTCTGCACCTTAAGTTCATTATCTCGCAAGAACCACTGGTTTACTGTAGTTATCTCGTATTCTCCACGTGCCGATGGCTCAATCTTGCTTGCAACATCCACCACCTTATTTGGATAGAAGTAAAGACCTACAACAGCATAGTTGCTCTTAGGATGTTCAGGCTTCTCTTCAATTGATAGGCAATTACCCTCCTTATCAAATTCAGCCACACCATAACGCTCTGGGTCGTTCACCCAATAGCCAAATACTGTAGCCTTCTTCTCTTCCTCAGCAGCACGTACTGCCTCTTTAAGCTTGGCAGTAAATCCCGATCCATGGAATATATTATCTCCAAGAACAAGACATACACTATCGTCTCCAATAAAGTCCTTGCCAATAGTAAAAGCCTGTGCAAGTCCATCAGGTGAAGGCTGCTCGGCATAAGTAAAATGTACTCCATAATCAGAACCATCACCAAGCAGACGTTTAAAGCCTGGAAGGTCGTAAGGAGTTGATATTATCAGTATATCACGAATGCCAGCAAGCATCAGCACACTGATAGGATAATACACCATTGGTTTATCATAAATAGGCATAAGCTGCTTGCTGATGCCCTTGGTAATGGGGTACAAACGTGTACCGCTACCACCTGCTAATACTATACCTTTCATAAAATTAATATTTAGTTGTTTGTTGTGCATGAGAGTATCGAACTCTGACTTTCGTCCACCTGTGCATGCACAAAGAAATTGGCGATTACCTAATCTCCCACTTTCGCAGTACCATCGGCGTTAGAGGGCTTAATGACTCTGTTCGGAATGGAAAGAGATGTTTCACCTCCACAATAACCACCATAGATAAAATTACCGAGGTAGCTTAGGCTACCAAGCAGCTGAGAATAGCGTAAATGAAAAAACTGTTGCAGTCTTAGAAATTACAAGTGGCAAAATGAATCCACAAGGTATAAGCCATAACATCAATGATGTCATACTTATAACTGCCAGTAACAGCAATAGAATTTCTTCTACCCAATTTTCCATTGTTTTCGGTCTCTTTCTCTAATCAACCATCAAGTTCTTTACGTGTATGCAATAGCTAACAAATCCGAGGAAATCAGCTAGTGGATTCCACATGTTCAATAAACTCAACGCAATAGAGATTCCTCCAGTCAAATTCTCAATAGTTGTTGACGTAGATTTCGCTACGGGATCTGCCTAGCAACTTTGTGCTGGCAAATCCTAAAAATCGAATAATTTTTCCATAATTAATTTTTTAAAGGATTTATAATTTCATCTTAAAAATACCTCTTTCGAGGTTGTTCTTTCGCATTTACATTTAATCACAAGTACCATAATACTCCGCGTACCATTCAGCAAATCTACGGAGACCTTCTCTTAGACATGTGTTTGGCTTGAATCCGAAGTCTTGCTCCAATGGTGTAGTATCAGCATAAGTCACTGGCACATCACCTGGTTGCATTGGTACAAGTTCCTTGTGGGCTTCAAAGTCATAGCTTTTGGGAAGAACTCCTGCACGTACAAGTTCTTCTTGAAGAATGGTCACGAAGTCGAGGAGGTTTTCTGGGTGATTGTTACCAATATTGTATACCTTATATGGAGGTATTGGCAGACCATCTTCGCCGTTTTGCTTTTCGGGTGCGTACTGCATGATGCGGACTACGCCTTCTACAATGTCATCAACAAAGGTGAAATCGCGTTTGCAGTTGCCATAGTTAAAAATCTTGATAGTCTCACCTTTAACAAGTTTGTTGGTGAAACCGAAGTATGCCATATCGGGACGACCTGCAGGACCATAAACTGTAAAGAAACGCAAGCCAGTAGAAGGGATGTTGTAGAGTTTGCTATATGCATGAGCCATCAGCTCGTTGCTCTTCTTGGTAGCTGCATAAAGCGATACAGGATTATCTACCTTGTCATCAGTTGAATACGGCACTTTCTTGTTGCTGCCGTAAACAGATGAAGAGGATGCATACACAAGGTGCTCTACTTCATGATGACGGCATGCTTCAAGGATGTTATAGAAACCGATGAGGTTGCTCTGGATATAAGCATCGGGATTGGTGATGCTGTAACGTACACCAGCTTGGGCAGCAAGGTTTACAACAACAGAAATATTGTTTTCTGTGAAGATTTTATCTACAGCTTCTTTGTCTGCAATAGAGGCGTAGACAAAAGTCCAGTCACGATTTAAAGCCTCAATCTCTTTCAAACGTTCATGCTTGATGTTGACATCATAGTAATCGGTAATAGAATCAATACCTATCACTTTAATGTCCTTCACATCGTGAAAAAGACGCTTTACAAGGTTGCTGCCGATAAAGCCAGCAGCACCTGTTACAAGAACCGTTTTGCCTTCTAATGTTACATTATATTCTACCATCTCTTAGTCTCTTCTAAAAATATCTCGTGTATAAACTTTATCCTCTACATCCTTCAAGCAGTCATCAAAGCGGTTTGCGATGATTGCCTTGCTCTGTGCCTTGAATTCGGCTAAATTGTTCACCACTTTGCTGCCAAAGAAGGTGGTGCCGTCTTCCAGTGTGGGTTCGTAGATGATAACTTCTGCGCCTTTTGCTTTGATACGCTTCATGATACCTTGGATGGCTGACTGGCGGAAGTTATCTGAGTTCGACTTCATAGTCAAACGGTATACACCTACAATACAACTGTGTTCCTTGCTGGCATCCCACTGTCCGTTTTCGGCATAATAACCAGCCTTGCGCAATACTGCATCAGCAATGTAGTCCTTGCGCGTGCGGTTCGATTCCACGATGGCCGACATCATGTTCTGCGGAACGTCCTGATAGTTTGCGAGGAGCTGCTTGGTGTCTTTGGGGAGGCAGTAGCCGCCGTAGCCGAAGGAGGGGTTGTTATAATGGGTTCCAATACGGGGGTCGAGGCCGACGCCTTCGATGATGGCACGGCTGTCAAGACCCTTGACTTCGGCATAGGTGTCGAGTTCGTTGAAATAGCTGACGCGGAGGGCAAGGTAGGTGTTGGCAAAAAGTTTTACGGCTTCGGCTTCCTTCATGCCCATAAAGAGGGTGTCGATGTTTTCTTTGATGGCTCCTTCCTGCAGGAGGGCGGCAAAGGTTTGGGCGGCTGCTTGCAGCATTGCTACATCGGTGACGGATTCGATGGCTGCATTTTCGGCCTCGAATTCAGGCAGGTTAATGATTTTGGGATAACCTACAATGATACGGCTGGGGTAAAGGTTGTCGTAAAGGGCCTTGCTCTCGCGAAGGAATTCGGGAGAGAAAAGGAGGTTAAATTTACGGACGCCTTTCTGCGCGTACTTCAAATAGAGGTTGCGGGTGTAGCCTACGGGGATGGTGCTTTTGATGACCATCACGGCATCGGGATTGACTTCGAGCACAAGGTCGATTACTTCTTCCACATGGCTGGTGTCGAAGTAGTTCTTCACCGGGTCGTAGTTCGTGGGAGCGGCAATGACTACAAAGTCGGCTTCAGCGTAAGCAGCTCTGCCATCGAGGGTGGCCACGAGATTCAAGGGCTTCTCGGCCAGATATTTTTCGATGTAATCGTCCTGAATCGGGGAAATCTTATTGTTGAGTTTTTCCACCTTTTCGGCTACTACATCTACAGCCGTTACCTGATGATGCTGGGCAAGCAGCGTGGCAATGCTCAGTCCAACGTAGCCGGTGCCGGCTACGGCTACTTTAATGTCTTTGAAATCGCGCATATATTATTTGAATTAATTTCTATTTGATTCCACTTTCGTTTGTAACACTATTGCAGTGTTTACTTATATATATATATATATTTGTATCCCAAACTAGTAGGCTGTCAATTTAGGGCATACCCTAGAGGGTAGGCACTTTTCGGTGCCTACCTTCACTGACTTGTTAAAATTTAAATTGATTTTTAACGTTAAGGACTATTCCAGTCCGATACAAGAGGGTTAGAGAGAGGAATAATCCCGGCTACCCTCAAAGATTTTTGTGAAAAAGATGCTGTGATACGTGGCCGACATTTGAGCGCCATGGGCACTTCCCGCACATAAGCAGTCTATGCTGCCCCAAACGATTCAAAGGATTCACTGTCTCTGTCCAATAACCACTGCGTAACTTCAGGGCTGACACCCCACTTCTTTTACTTCTAGTTGCAAGGGCGCATCCAAAAGTTCTTTTAGGAGCTTCTTCAGTTCCTCCTACCATTTTCCTTATCCCTTTCAAACTTGATTTGGTCTTGTTGTTTTGTAACTATGTCAAGGCTATTTTACTTAACAGGGAAAAATTCTGTGCCGCATTTTCCTTTTTCTTTTGGCTGTCTTCATTAAACGTGACATCAAGCTGCCAATGCAGCTTATTCTCAATGCTACAGTGGCTTCTTAAGGTGTCCATTATGTGGGCTGAATCAAGGGGAAGTGAAGTTATATAATACCGCTTTTCAGAAACTGTTTCTTCGGTTTCTTTATCAATCTTTGAACTCGTGAGACATACAACTGAATTTGCGCCTTCCCATTTCAAAACCTCGGGGAGTATTCCGTTGTTATATACTTGGCATATCCGTTTCTCATTCATTTCAGAACCTTGTTCCTCCGTGATGCTGTACCTGTATCTTCCCTCCGGTATATGACCTCTACCGGTAATCCTGTTTCCATAGATGTCTATCTCAGAGAACCACCCTTCTATGATTTTATAGAGTCTCTTTTGGTTTTGCTTCACACTTATCAGATAATCCGCTTTCGCTTCAAGGATTTCATGAACTATGTCATGCTGGCAGGCTCTGGTATCAATCGTCAGAATACAGTCTTCAAGGTCAAGCATTTTGATCAGCATGGGGATGGCTTTTATCTCATTGCTTTTTCCGTTCACCTTTTCCTGACCTATACAAACACCATTAGCAGAAGCCCAGGCACTTACCAAACGGAGGTGTTCAAAACTACAGTCACCGTTCTCCGTCTTTACATCGCAGTTCTCCTTACCGTCAATGGCGACAAGCCCATTGTATTTGCCGCGTATTTCACGTATCAAAAGGCTGAATACTTTTTCAAACTCGTGAGGGGACAGCAGAGAGAAGAAGCGGTTGAACGTATCATGGGAAGGGACACTCTTGAAGCCAGGGATTCTTGAACGAAAAAAATCTTCATGGCACTTGCCGAAATCGGAAACATCATACCAACTTTCAGCACCCCCTATGATGGCTGCAACTGCTATGTTAAATATACACTCGAAACTATGTTCTTTCAAATGTTCATGACTCGGGTCTTTTATTTCACGATCTATCATAGTCATTTCCATTTACTTTAGTAAGCAGTCAATTTAGGGCCTACCCCAGAGAGTAGGCACTTTACGGTGCCTACCTTCACTGACTTGCTAAATTCAAATTATCTTGCTCACGCTCACCCCGTCAATCAGTCGCTGGTAGATGTCCTTGACCATATACATGGAGGGCACTACCGACAAGTTGCAGCGGACGGCGATTTGCTTGAAGGCGTTGACTACGTTTTCGCGAACACGCCTTACGTCGCGACTGGCTTTGACTTTGTTGTCGGAGGTGATGAAGGGGAATAGGTATTCGGTGTCGGAGGGGTAGCGGTCGGCTATTTCCTGCATGGCGGAGTCCCATTGCACGGTGATGCGGGACTGACTGATGGCTTGCGAGGTGTAGGTGAGTAGGAAACCTTGGATGTCGGTTTTCTTGATGTTGGCCAGGTCGGTGAAACTGATGCCGCGGCCGTAGATGCTGAAAAAGAACATGTCGCGGGCAAAGGACATGGGACGGGAGTCGGACAGGTCGGCATAGCGCATGCGTCGCAACTCGGTGTCGGTCAGTAACTCGCGGTCTTGCTTGGCAGGTATCGTGGTTTTTACTCCCTTCAATAATTTGATTTTCGGTACGAGGTTTTCCTTGACCGCATAATTGTAGATGGCATTGATCTGATTCAGATAAAGGCGGGAGGTGGATGCCTTGCGGCCGTTTGTCAGCAGCCATGCTTCGAACTGTACCATCAACTCGGGGGTCAATTCGCTGAAGGGGAGCTGCTCCTTACCGAGGAATGCGGCTAAACAGCGGAGGGACATCTCGCGGTTGTGGGCGGCATCGCAACGACCTGCTTCGTTATCCCGGGCGATTATCTGACTGGCATATTTGAAGAAATCGTGTTCCATTTTTCAATCATAGATGCTGTTATTCCGCTATTTCAAAGTCTTCAAGGTGCACATGGCTGATGGCTACGGCATAACCGCCCAAATCCATTACGAGCTGACGGTCGCGCAGGATGCGCACGACGTAGCCTTCCTGTCCTTTCAACACACCGGTGAGTACGCGCAGTTTGACGTGGTCTTTGGCAAATTTCTCAAAGGGGTCGCGAAGGAAGGTGACACGTTCGGGTTCCTCTTCCATGATTTTCATGAAAGGGCGCATTTGGCTGTCGGCAATCGAGGCGGGTTTGCCCGTGCTGCAGTCGTTCACTAAATAATATTGGGGAAAGTTGTGCATCAGGAAAGACTTCAACTGATTGGTCTCGCCCTGTAAAAAAACAAGTCCGCTTACGGTGGGTTTTTCTTCTTTCGTTACGCCCTTGCCGTTCGACTTTTGCTTGTATTGTATGGTTCGATGAATGAAGCACTTGGGTTTGAAGCCGCCTTCGAGTTTGAGTGTGTTGAGTTTTTCCTCAAATTTTCCGGCAGACATGTGCTGAATGAATATATAGCCCCAGGGGGTTCCTTGCCGGGGACGGTCAGCGTCTGTTGCAGGCTGAACTGCGGCATCGGACGCTGCACGAAGTGCTTGATTTTCAGGATTTTGGCTTTCAGAATGGCCTTCACTTTTGGGTATTCCTCCTACTTTCGAAACCGATTCTCTATCAGCTCCGACTATATGTATGCCCTTTGGTAAACGCTTATTATTATAGGTATCGTTTACGTCGGCTGTAGAAGAAGGAAGCGAGCAAACCTGCGTCATTTTCTTTATCTACTTTATGTCATTGTTGGCGGTCAGTTTATGGACTGACGGTGCCAGTGGTACATTGACAATTATCATAAATTCATACTCTTGAAGTACCGAAAAGCCCAATAAAGAGGAGAGAATGTTTTACACGCCAAGACTTATGCTACAACCGTACATCCTTTACTGCTTTTTGGCCTTTGTCTCTATCAGTTCACGTCTTATCTCCTAATGTAAGATATGATATAAGTATGAATTCTCTGATTATCAAATAGTTCAGAATTTAAAAATCGAAGGTTTGTGAAACATTTCTATACAAGAACGCAAAATATTTGAATTATTTTCGCAGATTCCTACCATATACACGAGAAAAGCCTTACCTTTGTAGCTGAAATCTTGTCTTACATTAGAAGACAAGACTTTTTATTCTCTACCCTATCCAGCACATTGGCAGTTTTTATTTCGTTTTTCTCTTATTCCCTTTGTTTTTTCCCATCAATTATATCCTATCTGCTGGCATTTTTTTCCTCTGATTTATCCAGGTAGGCCCTTTATGGAACATACACACTTGCATTCCTGATGCTTAGAAGTTGATGCTGCGTGCATGGGTAAAGCAGACGGTGAAGTGTTAATTGCCCGCACCGCAAAAAAGTAAACAAGTAGGTGTTCAAAATTATTTAATATAATTCTATCGAAGTATTTTTACTTTGCTTCGCGAAGTCAGGCTTCACCTCA
>OGDF01001177.1_pt1 | contig 39336 bp, 14 predicted proteins | sample 1570141 | NCBI WGS metagenome assembly OGDF01 (sample SAMEA4370581, study PRJEB24528) | human gut metagenome
CTTGCCATAAAAAAATTCCTCCTATGATTTATTTATATTCTATCATAGAAGGATTCTTTTTTACAGACTTTTTCTCACACTCTCCAAATAGCGGCGAGTATACCGCTCAAATATCCGAGAACGGTGCTTACAGTATTGTAATGTATGATAAAGTCGGCAACAAAGCGGTTAAAAACTTTAATGTAAGTAATATTGACAATAACGCACCGACGGTTACAAGTTGCACGCTCAGCACGAATGAAATCACTTCAAAGAGTGTGAGTGCGACATTGCAGTTCTCAAAACCGAATGTTCACATAACATCGGCAGAGCCGATTGGAAGTATAACAAATTCACAATACAGTATTAATTATTCGACATCGGTTATCACATTTACAGAATCGGGTTCGATAAGTGTGTTCTTTAAAGACGATTACGGCAATGAGGGCAGTGATATTGTAACTGTTGATAATATCGACAAAACACCTCCGTCACTTACCGCGATAACCGAAGTAAATCCGGAAAAAACGGAGGTTACGGTTAAGTTTGAAAAAGCCGTTGACACTGCCGGTAATGTGATAGATAAAAGACGTGAACTTGCAGATGTGACAGTAAATTACGGCGGTATAGCACAAGTTGCGGATAAAGCGGAATATGTATTCTACGAAAACGGTATTTACACGTTTAAAGTTTATGATGATGAAGGTATATCGTCATACTTGACATTGGAAATAAAAGATATAGATACTGTTGCTCCGAAGATTACGGAAATCAGATGGAGTTATGCGTATGATGTATTGGAAAACGGTGTATGGCAGAAAAAATCAATGCAAAAGACCGTTACTCCAAACGGTGAAGCGGGATATGTTTTTGCTTCCGATATACATCCGATAACAAATCAAGACGTTACTGTGACGGTTGTAACGGATTCCGATACACACCAGTTGGGCAGCAATGATGAATATAAGACTGAAAACGAAAAGGTGTATACTGACAACGGAATGTATATATTCAATATGGAAAAGAACAATCGTTTAACGGATATATACGGAGTTGACGTTGAAGTTATTGATAAAACACCGCCTGTTATTGATTTACTCGGAAAAAATGAACTTATATTCTATGAAAATACCGCAATGGGTGAAACGTACAGTAAAGATTATTTAACAAAACCGAATGTTGCGTTTAAGGCGTATGATGAATTTGCAAAAGGCACTGATTTGAATGACAGAGTTATAATAAAAGATTGGGGTGGATTTAATCCCGATGATATAACTCAAAACGTGTTCGATTCAAGTATTCCGTATACGATAACATACGAAGTATCGGATAATGCGCATAATACGACAGAGGTAAAACGTAGTGTAAGACTTGTAGGTATGTATGATACGGTGGCACTTGTAAACGGCAAATTGCCTGATTATGCAGGTCGAAGTGAAGTAGAGGGTGATGAAATAGCAATCAGTCTAAAGAATTTTTCCGATACGTCAACGGCATATGTACGTTACCAAAAAGGTCTTAAAACAATAGGACAGATGAAGAAAAAAGGAATTATGGTTTCAAAGAACGAGAACGGTGAATTTAAAGTATCAAATCTTGAAAGAGGTTGGTATACATTCTATGTTCAGACGGATAAACGTGATTATTTCAATTTACAGGTTTATCTGTATAATTAGGGGATTTTAAAATGTACCTATAAGGTACAGAAAGGAATGGTATAAAGCGATGAAAGCATTTAAAAGAATTATTTCATCAATGTTAGCACTGGTTATGTTTGTATCAATTTTTCCTCTCGGCGTATTTGCCGAGGGGGAAAACGATAATATATACAGCATAACTAACGGCTATCTTACATATTCGTTTAATGCCGATACGGGCGGATTTGCAATAGAAACCGAAGAGGGTAATCCCAAAAAAATTCTTGATAACAATATTCCGCTTTTGTATTCTGACGATAAAGAAAGAAGTAACGGAACATCTTTTATTACGGTAAGAATAGGTAATAAGGATTATATATTCGGTCAGGATTACGGCTTTTTCGGAATGAGTTCACATCTTGATACTCCCGTAGTCAGTGAAGAAGGCAGATTAATCACTATACCTTGGACGATAAAGGGGGTTACGGTGACATTAAAAATTGCACTCGGCACTGACGAAAACAGTGATATAACAGGTAATGCGGGTATTTCGTTTGAAGTTACGAATAACAGTGGCATTGAAGAAGATATAAGCGTTCGTTTGCTTTTGGATACGGCACTCGGAAATGAAATTGACGCACCGTATTTTGTTGTAGATGAGGCAATTCGACCGACAATGACGGAAACTGAATTTTCGGGTGATGATGTACCGTCACAAATAAGATGTGTCGATTCACTTGCAAACCCGACAAAGCTTGCATATATTCTTACAAAAGGCTGGAACGGCGGCAGTGAAGCAAATCGTATCATAGTCGGTCATTGGGCAAATCTTGCAAATACAAGATATACATATACACCGGATAATTATTGCGATTTCACTAATTATTCAAACGATTACAGAGAGCCGGACAGTGCGGCGGCAATTTATTGGGAAAACAGAACAATCGCAAGCGGCGGAAGTTATACAGGTGAAATGCTTTACGGTGTAGGTAACTTCTCGAACGATAAAGACGATGCAACTCAAATAAATATAACAGCAGGCAGAGTTGAACTTTCCGATGATAAAAAGACATATAAAAATGACGGGCAATTTGATGTGACGGTTGAAATTGACAATACAGGTGATGACGCTGTTATGCTAAGCTCGGCAATGCTCAATATAACTGTTGATAACAGTCAATTTGAGATTGTTTCGGGCGACGATACAGTCACATTTGATGAAATAGGCAAAGAGATAATAACAAAAAAGTATACGTTTAAAGCTGTTCCGCAGACGGACTTAACGGCAGGCGGAATATATGTATCACTTACCGCAACGGCTAACCTTGAGGACGGAACACAAAAAACAGTCGAAACGGCTGCAGAGAAAAATGTTATATTGCAGTCCGTAACAGGCAATGTGCCGATAGTGCAGATGAATAAAGTTAATCCCGAAATCGTATGGACCGGCGGCGAAAAAGCCGTTACCGTATCGGGTAATATGTCGGCATTTAAAGCACTTTCGGCAAATCAAGGCTGGGATTTAAGACTTAAACATACAACAAGCGATCATTCTGTTTTGATAGAAAAGAAGAACATAGCTTTTCTTGACGAAGAGTATGAAAATATGAGTTTTTCGACTGATGAAGAACTTGAAGTTGGATATTATGAATTAGTGTTTGAATTTACAGATCCGATTTTAATAGAGGAATTCGGCAAATCAATAACTTGTGAACATAAACTTCAAGTGTCGGCAGACGAAAAATACAGACTTAAATCTTACGGAACAATAGCACTTGTTCGTACAACCGATAAATCGAATAATACCGATTATGACTTTTTCACTTTTGCAAATGAGGGTGAATATTTAAAGTTTTATAACGGTGAAGTTGAAAAAACAGGCGAATTAAATAAGACAAAGATTAAATATAATTTTGGTGAGAAAAAAGAGTCAATTTGTGATAATGAAATATTGCTTACCGTTCGTGCGAATGTTCGAGAAATGGAACGCGGTGATGGCAATAATAAAGAGAGATATTGGCAGGCAAGTACGGCAGACGGCGATGTTGTAATCAATAATATGCTGTCATACGAGGGTGATACACCGCTTGAAATTTATGAGAAAAACGGTTCATACACAATAAACGGTGACGGACTTTTAAAGGTTGTAAATTCTATCAACGTTTGGAGAAGTAAATGGAGCTTTACCGTTAATAAAGGCATTGTGTATACTTTGGACAGTGAGAGATTGACGGATTATTTTGCTAATGACAATAAACCCGTAAAGCTTTCTCTTGACGGTGCGGCAACTATGATTCAGTCGGTCGGCGGATTTTTGGTAGATTTAAAATACGGTGAAATGAGTTCACAGTGGTATGACAATTCCGACGGTATGGTTACATACGGTATAGGATTCGGCGGAAGCATCAGCCTGCCGATTAAAACAAAGAAGAATAATAATCAAGAAACCAAAGATTTGACGGCAGATCAAGAGGATATTTCCGATGAAATGCAGAGTTTGTTTGACGAAAGTCTGACGGCAGACCAAGAAGATATTTCGGGTGATATGGAAAGTCTTTTTGATGAAACACCCAAACAAACGTCTACAGGTGACAAAATCAAAAAAGATACCAAACTTTCAGAGGGAAGTTTATCTGCGGAAGTAAATAATGTACTTTTCGGTGAAAAAGGCAAGGTTGAGGAAAAGGCTGTAAAGGTTGAAGGTACAGGTTTTATAGGAATAGACGCGAAAATGTCGCTTGCATTGCCTAAAGACGTTTTAGGTTCACTTGTTTCAAATGCACCGGGTATATATGCAAGCGTTACCATAAACACAATAGACAATGTATACGAATTAAATGCAGGTCTTAATATCAAGATTATTGAATGTGAGGGTATACTTGCATTTAAAGAAGTTAATGTAAAAAACAAAGATGTTATAGTACCGGATAAAATCGAATTTTATATCCGTGACGGACTGAAAATTCCTATTGCACCGCCTGCATTGTTTATGACAGGCTTGGGCGGCGGTATAAATGAACTTGCCGATACCATAGGCGGTGAATTTGACAAACTTCCGCCGATTACTATATTGTTGTTCACAAGACTTGAGGCTATAGGTACTCTTGTGGGTGATTTTAATGCCAGAATAAGCCTTGAGGGACTGTCGCTTAAAGGCGATATGAAATTAAAAGTATCGGATTCTTTGCTTGATTTGAAAGCAGGAATAAATGCAAGATGGATAGAGCCTTGGGAACTTAATCTTTACGGTAATGTAAGTATTATAGACGGACTTATAAAAGGCGGTATTACAATAAATATTGCAGATGATTATTTCTACGGCTACATATTTGCAAGCATTTGCATACCGGACAGTATTCCGCTTGTGGGCGGTAAAGAACTTGCAGGTGTTGAGGCGGCTGTATCTGATGAATTTATCGGTGCAAATATCAAGATTATCGGTATCCGTTTCGGTGTAATATATTATTGGGGTAAAAATGTATCATTCGGTAAGAATGTAGATTTAAGTGCACCGCCGCGAGGCGAAAATAACTCAATGAGCCTTATGAGTTCTGACGACGTAACAGGCTACTACGGAACTAATGTACACGAATTGTCTGTTGAGCCGATAGGTATGATGACAGACGGCAGTGAATATAAAGAGGCAAGTGTAAATGTAGAAAATGCTCAAAATCAAGACGCATTATTGCTTGAAATACCTTATACAGGTTCAGGCACACCTGAGGCAGGCGAAATTACACTTATAAATGCCGACGGAGCCGTAATAAACACAATTTTGGACGATGGGAATGGTAACGGAAATATGCTTGTACAGCGCCGTGACGGTGACAATTATATTTATGTAACGGTTACGGAAAAGGATAAAATCATAAACGGTAAGTGGACTGTAAGATACACAACACCTAACATTACAATCAAGTCATTTAATATGAACGGTGTTGACGGAATAGCAGGTATAGATTCGTGCAGTATATCACATTCATCGGAAGATTCTGCCGAACTTACAGCGTCATGGACAATGAGCGGAAGTACCGATAAAAAAGGGACAATAGACGTTTATTTGACGAAAGACAAAGATGTTTTGAAGAAAGTCAAAACAGGTGACAACAAAGGTGATTCGTTAGGAACTAACATACTTCACAAAACAGACGCAGAAATAAAAAACGGCAGTGAAAAAATTACACTTCCGGACACATTTGAAAGCGGAACGTATTACGCAGTAACAACCGTATCTACAACAGACGGAATAAGTCTTGCGATTAGTGATACACCTGTAAAATTCAAGAATAAGAAACTTCCTAAGTCAGTTTCAAATGTGCATATCAATTACGGTGGTAACGGTAATATATTTGTGAATGTAACAGATCCCGAAAATGCCGATTATACGCATTATATAGCTGAAATTGTTGCGGAGGATGGCAGTGTACTAAGTAATAATGTAGGTCAGTTTGAAAAAGGCTCAAACTTCGTATTCGGCAAGGAGGCATATCTTGAAACAGGCAAAACATATTATGTCAATGTAAGAACTCTACGTGAAGAATACGGAAAATCGGATTCTTCTGATGAATATAAGACTTGGTATTATTACGGTGATGATGTGGTTTCATCGGATAAACTTGTAATGCCTGAAAAGGATATGCCAAAGTTGAAAGAGGTAAAAACAAACTTTGACAGCACAAAAGAATATATAAATGACAATAATATTATTGTTGAATATGTATTTGACAATGATGTGTTTATGGAATTGTCGGTAAACGGTCAAAAGGCATACAGTGACAATAAATTTAAGAAAGAATGGAAGTTTGTTTTAGATGACCTTGAGGACGGCGATTATGTAATTGATTTCACAGCTTATACGAGCAAAAAAGACAATATAAGCGGTAAAGATGCAATTATAGGCGACAGTGATGCGAGATTGGCATTCTCAATAGATACATCAGCACCTATATTGTCGCTTTCGCAAAAATCAGCTGAAAGCGTTGAAAATGTTTCAGCAATATTTGGAGCGAATACTGTGATAACCGAAGATGACGGAAGTTACACTATTGAGGGATTAACAGAAAAATCTTCGACTCTTACAATAGATGGAGAAACTGACGGAATTACGGTTAATGAAAACGGAAGTTTCAGTATTACCAAAAAATTATCAGATTATGAAAATTATAAATTGCATACGCTAAAAGCTGTAGATAACGCAGGCAACGTAACCGAACTTATGGTATATGCGGTGCGTAAAGGTAGTTTTGCGATTAAAGAAATTGAACTTAAAAATAACGGTGAGGATATTCAAACTGTTGATGGCGAGAAAAAGATTTCAATGAAAAGCGGTCAAAATTCAAAGCTTTCGGCTTTTGCGGTCCTTGACGACGGAAAAGAATTTGAATTAAGTGACGATATGATTGATTGGAGTGTGTTGTACGAGAAAAATCATATCGCACTTGATGAGGGTGATATAACCGCATTGTCAAAGGGCGAAACAGCGGTAAAAGTTAAAATGAATACCGCAAATATTCAAACTGCGGAAGACAAGAATATAGAAGACGGATTTTCTGATTATGCAGTAATTGAGATAACAGGCAATTCAAAAGAAGATTTGATAGAAAAGATTAAAGAGGCACAAGAACTTCTTGACAATACACCTAATGCGTCGGACAGTAAAAAGAATGCTTTGCAGGAGGCTATTAATAAAGCACAGGAGCTTGTTAATGACAGTAACGCAACAGAGGACGATTATACACAAGGTGTTGCGGCATTAAATAAGGCTATGGAATCCTTTAAAAACACAGGCAAACATTCGGGTGGAGGCTCATCTTCGGCAAAATATAAGATAACATTACTACCGTCGGAAAACGGAAAAGTTACATTGTCAAGTACGGAAGTCAAAGCCGGCACAAGCGTAACTGTAACATCAGTTCCGAATGACGGCTATATGGTAAAGGATATTCTTATAAACGGTGTCAGCGTTGGCAGTAATGCTGAAGTGTATACCGTTAAATCGGTATCTGAAAATATGGAAATTCAAGTAATATTCGGCGAGAAAACCGATTTACCGTTTATTGATGTTGAAAAGACAGATTGGTTCTATGATAATGTTAAATATGTTTATGAGCATAAATTTATGGTCGGTATAACGGATATAACATTTGAGCCGAACACAAAACTTTCAAGAGCAATGTTTGTTGCTATTCTACATAGAATAGACGGTGAAAAAGAGGAAGGCGAATGTAAATTTGAAGATGTTCCAAGCGGTGCATATTATGAAAAAGCAGTTGCTTGGGCAAGCACTAACGGCATAGTGGCAGGAATATCGGCAGCAGAATTTGATCCTAACGCAGATATTACAAGAGAACAAATGGCAGCGATTTTGTACAGATACGCAAATTACAAGAAGATAGATACACAAGTGGGAGATAACACAAATATACTTTCATATGATGATTATAACGATATTTCTGAATATGCAATTCCGTCAATGCAATGGGCGGCAGGCAGCGGATTAATGGTCGGAAAAACAGACACAACACTTAATCCGAAAGACAATGCCACAAGAGCAGAGGCGGCAGCGGTATTTATGCGATTTGTAGAAAATTTTAATGATTAAAATAATAGACCCATCAAAAATGATGGGTCTATTTGAATGTTTTCCTGAATTCGGTTGGCGTAAAGCCTGTATATTCTTTAAAATCTTTAGATAGCTTTTGAATTGTGGAAAAGCCTATTGTATCGGCTATAAAGGCGATAGAATGGTCTGTATACAGTAAATCATATTTGGCGGTTTCCAAACGCATATGTTTAATGTAAAGTGCGGGAGTTATGCCGAAATGTTTATTAAAAATCGATATAAAGTATTTCTCATTAAATCCCATTAAATTTGAAAGCGACTTTACAGAAATCTTTTCATGAATATGATTTTTGATATAGTCATTTATAAATTTGACAAATTCATCATCTTGTATTTCATCGTGTGGTTTGGCTTTGTCGCAACTCAAAAATATTGCTAAAAGCTCAATTAAAATTGATTTTATCATCAGAGCCGATACTGCGTCATTTTTTAATCTGAGTTCGCTTAATTTATTAAAGAGCGACTTTACATAGTCTGGATTTTCAATATGAACAACATACGGAAAATCAATTATATCAAATAACGACTTGCCGTTAATTGTTGCGGAAAAGTCGCACCAATATTTATTGTAGCAAGTTTCGTTTTCGGAGTATAGCGATACCCTTGAATTTTTCGGCAACAGTACCATATCGTCTTTCTTTGGATAAAATTCTTCACCGTTTACCGTTATCTTACCTTGACCGTCTAATATCAAATAAAAACAATCTCTCATACGAGTATGTTCTTCTCTTGACCAATCGGGACATAAGCCGTTGTCTATTAAAATAAAGCGTATTTCTAATTTTGAAATGTATTGATTAAGCAGTTGATTTTGACTGTGTGGATTTTCTCCCATATGTATCACCCCTAAAAGTATTATAAGAAATATTAATTGTTTTGTAAATATATATATCTGACTTTTTGATAAAAAGATGTGACTTTTAGATACACAAAACGATATTGGCTATGTTAAAATACAATTAACAGATAAAATGTTTAGGGAGGAATGAACGATGAAAAAGAAATTGATTTCGTGTATACTGTCGGCGTCAATGCTTTGCACTTCAATAGGTATATTACCTGTAAAAGCAGAGCAAACACCGTATTTTACACATCAGAATGTAGTCGGTTCACAGACGTGTTACGGAGATGATACAGCTGAAAAAACGATTGATGAAATTCCGAATGTTATTCAGGGAATGAGAATTAATCAACCTGTTTTCAGAACAAAAGGATTATCACCAAACACGAGTTATACAGTAAATCAGATTTTAAAGGACGGAACTGTTTTAAAAAATGAAACCGTTGTAGCCGATGAAAACGGTACAATAGAATTTAAACATGTACGAAATTGCGAAGAAGTTGAAGTTTTAAACGGGGAAACGGTAGTGGCTTCTCTTAATGCGGAACTTGAATATAAGAACGGCGTTGCCATTACATCTGCTCCTATGTCATATCAAATTTATCAAAGAGATGAAAATAATAAAGCAGAAATAAAAATAAAGGGAAAAACCGAAAACGAAACATTTGTCAGTGTCGATATTAACGGAACAGAAGAAAGTGTTACGGTTTCTGGTAATGAATTTGAATATACTAAAACTCTTGATACAGGACTTTATGATATAACTGTAACATCGAACAAGGGAGAGGTTGCAAAGTATGAAAAAGTCGGTATTGGAGATGTTTGGGTAGCGGCAGGACAGTCTAATATGACGGATATGGGTGCTGTTACAGATGATTTTTCACCGGAAGATGATGACCCGATAAATGAAAATATGCACATAATTTATGCTGAAGATTGTACATGGCAACAGATGTCACATCCGGCAGGAGAAGGTCGTTTCTTTAAAACGGGAGTAAGAACATCGCCGGTAACAAGTTTTGCAAGAGAAATTAGCGAAAAAGAAAATGTACCGATTGGCGTTGTTCAAACATCAGTAGGCGGTACGAACATTTGGCAATGGATAGACGGAATCAGAAATGACGCAAACAGCGGATATTTATTTAATGCACTAAAATCATGCTTTGATAAAATGCCGTCAAAAAATATTAAGGGTATTTTATGGTATCAAGGGTGTAACGATGCGATAAATGAAAACTACGCATATGATTATAAAAATTTGCAACAAAAAGTATTTGATACAATGCGTGATTTCTTCAATGAAAATACACCTATAATCACGACACAATTAAATGACGCAAATCAAGACAGTAACAGTTCACAAGGTTATTATGATGCGTGGTCATATGTAAAAGATATTCAACGTCAGAACGAAAGTTTATATGACAATGTTTATGTTGTTGGTACAGGTGAATTAGAACTCGGCGATACTATTCATAATAATGCCGCATCAAATGTGAAACTTGGTGCAAAATGGGCGAAAGTCGCAGAAGCGGTTGTTTACGGAGATGAATCTGTATCATATGAAAATGCACAGATAGATACGGCAAAAGTTACCGGCGATAATGAAATAACATTAACATTTAAAAATACCGACGGATTGAAAGTTGCCACAGGAACAAAACGTATAGGAATTACAAATGTATCTGGAGGAGGCTACAAAATTCCTTTAGGTGATTTAACAAAAGAATTTACGGTAAGAAAAGGTGCAAGCCGAAAAGTTACTGCATCAAATAAAGATAAAGGTACAGAAATGACAATAAAAAGTGCCGAAATTCAAGCTGATAAAAAATCTGTTGTAATTACAACAGAAGAAGATTTAGCGGGTGTTATAGCGGTTGATTGTATGTACGGCAAGAGATTTACGCCTACACTTGTAGATGAAAAAACGAATGAAAGTGTATTGTCATTTTATAATGTAATTGCGGAATATGAAAATAAAATTCCTGTTACAGAATCTTTTGAAATAAATGCAAAGGATTCAGCCGATTTGAATAATGTAACTAAAACCGCATCAGACGGTACAATGTATGTCAACAGTTGGAAAAACGGAAACACGGATAATACATCATATGGTCTTGTTGAATTTGACTTGGAAAATTATGATTTTTCAAAAATAGTATCTGCAAAGTTGGCGGTTTACGGAAATAGTATCGGTAGAGATAGAAACGGTAATATAACAATTTCGGATATAGGAACAGATTGGGACAATACTGCGATATACGGCGATATAGCATATAATCCTACAAAAGAAATAACAAAGATAAATTCAAATACTGCAAGTGTATTTCCGGTAGGCAATTATTCTGAAATAGATATAACGGAGTATTTAAGAAAATATTCCGGAAATGAAATAGGTATAGGCATAGCCTCAGATTATGCCTCTGATGTAACTTTGTCAGGTAAAAACAGTGAAAACCCTCCTAAACTAATTATTCAACCTGGCAAAATGGTAACACTTTCATATACTTGCAACGGAGAACCTTGTGCGGATATGGAAGTGACAATAGAGGCAGTCGGTGCAACAGAATATCAGACAACAAAACATACAACTGATAAAGACGGAAACGTTGTTGTTTATTTAGCAGAGGGCAGTTATAAAGCAACAACAGAAAAAGAAATTGGTGTGAGAAATGCCACATCAAATACATTTACAGTATCAACAGACGATTTGTCAAATACATATACTGTTGAAAAGAACAATGAAGAAAAGCCAAAGCCGGTAGAAAATCCGACATATACTTTTGGTAACAAATTCAATCAGATAAAAACGTTTAACACATCATCATTATCTGAAACAAAGATTGCCGATACAGGATTGAGTGTATCGACAAGCGGTTCAAATTACAGTAATGTTGTAATAATGGACTCATCAACGAAAACAGGAACAGGCTATTATCCGCTTGGAACAGGACTTAGTGATAACGGATATTATTTGTTTATGGGTACGGGTGGAAACAGCAACACATCAATGACGCTTAAATTTGACAATCCGATAGAGTCGGAAAAATACATAAAAATAACATATGCAAAACCGACTTCGACAAATAACGGAAGTACAAACAGAAGTGCAGGTAATGAAAACACAATGTCAATCGACGGTGAAAAAATAGATGTACAATCAAATTGTGAATTTGACAAGTGGTACACAACAACAGTAAAATTATCTAATCAAACATCGCAGATTGATTTTGCTTTTGGAAAATGGAGCTCAATAGCAATTTCAAAAATTGAAATTACAGATACGGCAGATATGTTGGAAATTACATCTGACACAACTGAACAGTATATAACATCAGAAAATCAAACAGTTCAGTATACTGCGAAAGTTTATAAGACAAATCAGAGATTGTTTCAAAAGGAAGTGAGGATACAACGGCAAATATCACTTATTCGGTAAACGGATATAACGGTGTATCAATAGATAATAATGGTTCTCTCTCAATTACTCCGTCTGCAACTGCCGGAACAGTAACAGTTTCGGCAGAATGTGGCGGAATAAAGAAATTTATAAATTTAGTACTTAAGTCACTCGGTAATGCGAATGCAGTTGAAATTTACGGTGATGAAGTCGTACATAGCGGAACATCAAAGTATATTGCAATTCCAATCGCAGACGGTGTGGTTATTCCTGCTCGTGATACAAAATGGGAGATAGTCGATAATACGGAAGGAGTGTCAATATCAAACGACGGTACACTTACTGTTTCAGACAGTGCTGCTGACGGTATTGTGAAAATCAAAGCAACGCTTACCGTATCATCTGTTCAAACGTCGGAAGTAATTGATGAACTTGAAGTGACAGTCAGAACAAACAATTCTGAAAATTGTCCGTATGAAGTAAAAGGTTTGTTATTGAAAAACGGTGAAACAGATGTAAAAAATGCAAGAGGTATAGACGGAATAATTGTTGATAAAAAAATCGACAGTACAAACGACTATATTGCCGTTGTGAAAGTATTTGATGAAAATAAAAAGCTAATCAAAGAAAACAAAATTGCTATCGGTGAATTGACTGACGGAGTACAGAAGATAAACACTGATATTGCTTTTGAAAAAGCATCATTTGTAAAGGTATATATAGCAAAAACAAATGATGAGTATTCAGCAAGCGATAATGAATATGACATTGTAAATGTCACAAAGATTGATGAAAATTTGAATACAACTACTATAATGCAAAATAAGAGCGAAACCGAAACAAATGCAACGCTTATAATGGCTCAATATAAAGACGGAATATTAAAGCAAATAAACGATAAAGAAGTAAAACTTCAAAAAGGCAAAAATAAAATTGACTTATCGGATATTAAAATAATAAACGGAGCTGATATAAAGATTTTATTATGGAGTGACAATATGACACCTTTGGCAACTGCATTAACAAAGATAAGTGAAAACGAAGATTATAAAATAGGCGAAGTTGTATCTGATGAAATATTCAGTACAACCACAGGAGAGTATTCAAACATTCCTCTTGTTTCAGATTGGTTGACAGGTGCAAAATCGGGACTTGGTATGGGTGCAGGTGTCATATCACCAAGTAGTGTACCGTATGGAATTGATCCGAATTTAGTTGATGTATCAACTTTGAATGTAAATTATACATATGACAATAATTATCAAGGTGCAACTGCCGATAATGCACTATGGTACAAGACAGGTGCGTTTCTTGCAAGTGCCAATGGGGCAAATAACAGTATCTACGCTCGTGACGGTGCGGATTGGGAGCAACAAGCATTGCCTATCGGAAACGGATATATGGGCGGTATGATTTTCGGACTTCCTGACAAAGACCAAATTCAGATAAATGAAGAAACTTTCTGGGCGGCAGGATACAGAGGAACTCAAACAGGGGTTAATTCAAATACTGTAAACAGTAAAATGAGTGAAGGCATAAACGGTTATATGAGCGTCGGTAATATTTTTGTTGATTTCAATATGCAGAAAGGTGCGACTGTCAATAATTATTACCGTGACCTCAACCTTGACGAATCTGTTGCTCATGTGAGATACGAATATGATAATAAAAATTTCAATCGAGAATATTTCGCAAGCTATCCTAAAGAAGTACTTGTATTCCGTTACACAGGTGATGATTTGAATTTTGACGTAAAACCTGTTTCAATGCACCCGGGTAATGTAACTGTAAATAACGGTGAGATTAAAATTGTCGGTAAATTAAAAGACAGTGAACCGTATTCATCGGGCGGTAATGCGGCATGGAATCAAGAATCCGATTTGGAATATTGCACTATTATAAAAGTTATTGCCGATGACGGTACAGTGACAGACGGATATAATTCGGTTAATGTATCTGACAGTACAGGTGTAACAATACTTGTAGCGGTGGCAACGGATTATGACCCGACTCAGTTTGAACTTAATGCAGACGGAACTGTCAATATGTCAAAAACACCGTATAAGAATACACAAGGAGTTAAAGCGGCTGTCGAAAAAGCAGAAAAAAGAATACAAGGTGCGTCTGAATTAACTTATGAAGAATTGAAAAATGAACATATAAAAGATTATAAAGAGCAATTCGACAAAGTACAATTTAGTTTGACGGATAATAATGAAATATGTTCAGTACCTACAAATGAATTGCAATTATCATATAAAAACACAGTAACCACAAAATCTGTTGATAATAAGACAGTCGTTTCATATGATGAAAGTGCGTATGCAAATCTAAATAAGCATCTTGAAGAACTTCATTACAATTATGCAAGATATTTAATGATTTCATCATCGCGTTCTACAACTATGCCGTCAACACTTCAAGGTAAGTGGTGTCAGTCAACCGCTGAAATATGGGGTTCGTGTTACTGTATTAATATCAATATGGAAATGAACTATTGGTTTGCAGGCGGTGCAAATCTTCTTGACAGTGGTAAATCACTGATAGGTTGGTTTAATTCACAAATTCCGGCAGGGCGTATAACGGCTAAAAATATGTATAAAGTTACTCCGAAATCATATACGTTTGAAAACGGCAAGATGACGTTTACAGACAGTGCAGATGATAAAGATGATGTATTTATTATGCACACAAAGCAAGCAATAATGGGAACAACAGATATGACAGGCTCAACAAATATTCAGTCGGCAGGTAATACCGCATGGCTTATGTATAATCTGTGGGATTTGTATCAGACTTCGGGCAATAAACAACTTTTGGCGGACGAATTATATCCGATAATGCGAAAAGCGGCAAATTTCTATACGCAGTATTTCTATCAAAATCAACGCAGAACTACAACAGATACTGAGAAGTATCCTGACGGATATTATTATACTACTTGGGAAGGTCGTTCACCGGAGCAAGGACCAACAGAGGAAGGTATAAAATATGACTTACAGCTTGTTGCGGGTATGTACGATTATACTATAAAAGCGGCAGAAATATTAGGTGTTGATACCGATAAGGTGAGTGCGTGGAAAGAAATAAGAAATCATCTTGAAATACCTGTGGAAATAGGTGGTGACGGACAGATTAAGGAATGGAAAGAAGAAACAAGCTATAATACAGACGCAAACGGAAAAACGTTGGGTGACCCTGTACACAGACATATTTCACATCTTGTTGGTTTGTACCCGGGAACACTTATAAATCGTGACACACCGGAATTGTTAAACGGTGCGAAAGTAGTACTTGAAAACAGAGGTGATGATTCAACAGGTTGGTCATGCTCGAATAAATTCTTACTTTGGGCGAGATGTCTTGACGGCGATAAAGCACTTGAATTATTCCGTTATCAATTAGCACAAAAAACATATGCTAATTTGTTTGATACACACGCACCGTTCCAGATAGACGGTAATTTCGGTTCGGCGGCAGGTGTTATGGAACTTCTTATGCAGTCACAGACGGGAACTGTTTACATACTTCCTGCATTGCCTACAGAATGGAATAGCGGTGAAATAAGCGGTATTAAGGCTAAAAACGGTGCAGAAGTATCTATTAAATGGAGTGATAATAAAGCAACGGAAATAAAGATTACACCGACTGTTGACGGTAATATTACAATCGGTTACGAAAAAGATAATATATTAAAATTAAACGGTGAGAATATAAAGTTTGTAGACGGCAAGTATACTATTGAAAATGCAAGTGCAGGAGAAACATATATATTCACTGAATAATTGTTATAAAAAACTGATATTTAAAGAACGGATATTTAATTATATCCGTTCTTTTTTTGCAAAAAACTCTTTAAAAATTCAAAGAAATGTGATAAAATTTTAACAATGAATACAAAAGGAGATTGTTAAATGAAAAATAAAGTAAAAATCGTTACTGCATTACTGATAACCGCGTTATGCACGACTTCGGCATATGCGGCGGAAAATCTTATAAAAAATGATAGCTTTGAAACTGAATTACTCGGAACAAACGGTTGGCGTTTTTCAGGTAGGGACGGTTGGGTTTATGAAAATGAAAACTCTGCCGATTGTACAACAGATGAAGTGCACAGCGGTGAAAAGGCACTTCATTTCAACAGTGCCGTTGTTGCACAGAGAGTTGAACTGAAAAGAAATGTGACATACACACTTGAATTTTATATAAAAGCCAAAGAGGATTGTATTGTAAATGTAGGTTTCTTTGACGGTTCACAGGATTGGCCGGGAAGTTATCCAGTAAAAACGAAAGAAATATCGGTAAATACTGATTGGACAAAGCATAAAATCGAATTTGAATGTAACAATACTCAAGATTATTTAGCATATTTTAATTTGTGGGACAAAGCGGACGTTTATGTTGATGATGTTGTATTGAAAGAAGCCGATGGGTACATATCACGTCTTATGACAGGCATTGACGGTGACGGTGCAATAAGTTATTCAGCCGATTATAAAGGCGGTAAGCTGTTTGGCGTGGCACTGTATGACGAGAATAATAAACTTATCGGTTTTAAAAACAATTCAACATCGGGAACTTTTGAAAATGTGAGCGGTTACGGCAAATATACAGTGAAGTCATATTTGCTCGAAGACGATAATTTGCGTTCAAAGACACAAGAAATTGAATATAACGAGGACAGCAGTAAAAATGAAGATACGTCAATCGGTAAAGCAAAAAGTCTGACATTATCGGAGCATAATGTGACAATAAATGTCGGTGATGAAAATAAAATATTGGACGCCGTTATTATGCCGGAATTTGCGTATGACAACAAGGTTGCATGGAAAAGTTCTGACGAATCGATAGTAAAAGTAAGCGAAAACGGTATTTTAACAGCTGTCTCAAACGGCAATGCTACAATTACCGTATCATCAGAGGACGGAATGCTTACGGACGAATGTAAAGTCACAGTGACCGACAAAAAATCCGAGCGACTGTCATTGAATAAAACAAGTATAGAGTTAACCGAGATAGATTCGGTTTATCCGTTATCGGCAAATATTGAAAATTCCGACTTGGTTTGGAAATCTGACAACGAAAATATTGCAAGCGTGACAGACGGAATTGTTACGGCGAAAGGCAAGGGTAAAACTACAATTACGGTTTCAACTTCTGACGGTAAGCAAACCGCAAAATGTGCGGTTAATGTCAATACATCTGACAAAACTATCACAAACGATACATTTTTTAAAGACACTGACGGCAATTATATATATTCACAGGGCGGTTGTATTCAAAAGTTTGGTGACAAATATTATTGGTATGGTGTAAAATATAAAGAAGCGGATATATATGCTAAAAATCCCGAAAACGGCAAAGCGGGAAATGCCGCTTACGAAACATTTACTTGTTATTCGTCGGACGATTTGGTGAATTGGGAGTTCGAGGGTTATCCTCTTACCGGTGAACCGAACGGTTGGGTTGGCAGAATGGGTGTTGTTTATAATGAAAACGCGAAAAAATATGTGTTAATTTCTCAATATGCACCGGGTATGGTTTATGCGGTAAGTGATATGCCTGAAGGACCGTTTAAGATTGACCATATTCAAAAAACATTGCCAATTCAAAATGATGTTACAGGTGACCAAACTTTGTTCCAAGATGATGACGGCAAAGCATATATAATATGCTCAAGTGCAAACGGACGTGCTTATCAATATGTAATTCCGCTTAGAGAATCAGACTTTTTGGATATAGACGAAGAAAATATCAAAATGCTTTTCTATGATGAAGACGGCAGTTACATAGATGAAAACGGCGAAGTGGATAAGAAAGACAAAACAGGTATAGAGGGTAATTGTATGTTTAAATATAACGGCAATTACTATTATACAGGCTCTGATTTATACGGCTGGAATTCGTCAAGAGTGTATGTAATGCAGTCTGACAGCATTTTGGGCGATTACAATAAAGATACGGGACTTCCATATATAATGAATAACACACGAGATAGTTTTGCTCACAATTCGCAAGCAGGCTTCTATACAACGATTCACGGAAGTGAAAACGATTTGATTATTTATTGCGGTGACAGATGGGGCGATTTTGCAGGTAACGGAATCGGATATAATCAATGGGTACCGCTATCATTTGATAAAGAAGGCAAACCGTACTTTAACAATCTTCATCAATGGAAGTTGGACGCTGAAAAAGGTACTTGGGAAGTCGGAGAGGGTAATAACTATATTTCCAATCCCGAATTTGAGGCGGACAGAAAAATAACAGCAACACCAACAGGTTGGAAAGTGCGTGACAATGTCGGCAATTATTCTGTATCCAATGCACGCGGAAAGGTTGACATCGGTAATTTTGTAATACAGGAAACTGCACCGGAAGATTATATTTCAGATTTGTATCAAGAAATAACTGATTTACCTAATGGAACATATACAATGACTGCGTGGGTAAAAAGCAGTGGCGGACAAAATGTATGTAATGTATACGCACAAAGCGGTGACGAAAAGAAAACATATTCCGTTAAAACAAATATTGATGATTGGAAAGAAATTGTTGTTGCAACAGATATAAAAGTGACAGACGGAAAATGTACAGTAGGACTATATTCGGACGCTCACGCAAATGAATGGGTACAGATGGACAATGTGAGATTGGTTAAAAATATAGAATAGAAATGCAATTCGGAAATCAAGCTTAAAAACTAAGCTTGATTTCTTTTTTGAAAAAATCAAGAAATATTGACAAAATCGGTTAGTTATGCTAAACTAATTAAGGTTAGAGGATACTAACCATAATTGCGATTTAAAGCAAAGGAGAGATATATTATGAGTACAGCGATTATAGTAGCAGTATTGATAGTTATAGCAGTTATAGCTATTAGAAGTTATGCTAAAAAACTGACTTCGGGGTGTTGCGGCGGCGAAACCGAACACGTTAAGAAAATTAAGGTTGAGGATAAAGATGTGTCACATTATCCGTACTGTGTTCAGATAGGCATAGACGGAATGACTTGCAATCACTGCAAAGCGAGAGTCGAAAATACACTTAACAGTGAGGACGGCGTATGGGCAGAAGTTGATTTAAGCCAAAATTTAGCAACGGTACATATGAAAAATAATTTATCTGAATTATTTTTGAGAAAACTTGTTTCAAGTGCCGGATATATTATGACTACATACAACGCACAATAATATTTACGTTAATATAAATAGCAGAAGATTAAATTCTTCTGCTATTTTTGTGCAAGACTAACTTTCTAATTTTATACATATGTGCTATAATAGTAGTAGTTAAAATATTTGGAGGAATGTATATAATGAAAAAGAGTAAAGGCATATCAAATCAGATGGATATGCTGAATGGAAGTATTTTTGATAAAATTTTATTATTTGCACTTCCGTTGGCGATAAGCAGTATATTGCAGCAACTGTTTAATTCGGTTGATGTGGCGGTTGTCGGAAGGTTTGCGAGCAGTGAGGCTCTGGCGGCGGTTGGAAGTAACAGTTCGGTTATAAGCTTGTTGATAAATCTGTTTGTGGGAATTTCAGTCGGTGCGAATGTTGTCATAGCAAATTATATAGGGCAGGGAAAAACAGAAAAAATTCAAGATGCAGTTCATACTGTAATGATAGTTTCGCTTATAAGCGGTGTATTTCTGCTTGTGTTAGGATTGATGATTGCAAGACCTATTCTTGAAATTATGGGAACACCCGAAAATGTAATAGATTTAGCGGTATTGTATTTGCACATTTACTTTTTGGGAATGCCGTTTTTGATGATATATAATTTTGGAGCAGCTGTTTTAAGAAGTAAAGGTGATACAAAAAGACCTTTGTATTGTCTGATTATATCTGGAGTAATAAATGCCTGTCTTAATTTGTTGTTTGTAATAGTATTCAAATTAAGCGTAGCGGGAGTGGCGATTGCAACGGTAATAGCTGACGGAGTGAGTGCGGTTCTTATAATATATTTTCTGATGAATGAAGAAGAAACAATCAGATTAAGGCTTAATAAATTAAAAATAAAGAAAAGCGAATTGATAAAAGTTATCAAAATAGGTGTACCTGCGGGCTTGCAAGGAGTGGTGTTCTCTGTTTCAAATGTCTGTATACAGACTGCTATAAACAGTTTCGGCTCTGACGCAGTTGCCGGCTCTGCCACCGGATTGAATTTTGAATATTTTACATATTTTACAATTAGTGCATTTGTACAAGCGGCAGTAACATTTACAAGTCAAAATTACGGTGCAAGAAATTTTAAACGTTGTAAAAAGATATTCGTATACAGTATGATTTCAAGTGTGGTTATATGCGGATTGATGAGTGCTATATTTGTTGTGTTGCGTGACTTCTTCGCAGAAATTTATACTACTGATAAAGCCGTTCTTGAATATGCGTCAATAAGGATGGTCCACGTATTGTTGTTTGAATGTTTGGCAAGCTCGTATGAAATAGGCGGTGCGGCATTGAGGGGATTGGGATATTCAATGACTCCGGCGGTGCTTACTGTATTGGGGTCGTGTGTGTTTAGATTAATATGGATATACACCGTATTCAATAAGTTCAGAAGTTTTGAAATGCTGATGAATGTGTATCCTGTTTCGTGGGTTATAACAGGTATTGCGGTGTTAATTGCATATGCAATAGTGAGGAAAAAGTTGTTTAAAGAAACATAATAAAAATTAAAAAAAACAAATAATATTTTTAAAATAAGGCAAAAAAATAACCGTTCATATCGAACGGTTATTTTTGTAACATCAATTACTTATTTTTCTTTGCTGCTTTTCTTTCTTGAGCAGCAGCTGCTTTAGCTTTCATATCTGATTCTTTCCATGAAGCCCAGAATGTGCTGGCAATAAAGATTGATGTGTATGCACCTGCAAGGATACCTACGATTAGAGGAAGAGCAAATTCCTTGATTGCAGATACACCAAGAATGTAAATAAGAACGATTGTAATTAGTGTTGTTATTGTTGAGTTGATTGTACGACCCATTGTTTCAAAAACACTTCTGTTAACCATTTCTGAAATAGTTTCATTCTTCTTACGTGACTTTGTGTTTTCACGAATTCTGTCAAAGATAACGATTGTATTATTGATAGAATAACCTACAACAGTAAGCATTGCCGCAATGAAGTTTGTATTAAGCGGAATGTTTGTTATAGCATAAATCGCAGCCATGATAAGTACGTTGATTGCAAGAGCTATAACAGCCATAATAGCACTTCTCCACTCGAAACGAATTGCAATGTAAATCAAGATACAGATTATAGCAAGCAATGTGTAAAGCAAAGCTTTTCTTTGAATTTCGTTACCGAAACTTGCTGATGCAGATGATACTGAAAGTAAATCATCATCTGAAAGATTATACTTATCTTTTAGTGCATTGAAAATTTCAGTCTTAACAGTTTCGTCAACAGGAGGAGTTTTGATTACTGCAACCTGAGGATTGTCACCTGTTTGAACTTTTGCTGATACAGTATCAACAGTTTTTTCTTGGATTAAGTCAGCGACTTCTTTATTGTTGAAATCAGTGTGCATATTAATTTGCATTCTGATACCGCCCATAAATTCAACGTCGAAGTTAAATCCGCCGTGTACGATATATAGAACAATACCGGCAATAACAATTAGTGCGGGGATAAGCACGAATTTCCATCTGTTTTTAGTCAAATCTTTCATTATTCTTCCGCACCTCCTTTTTTTGCTTTTGCGTTATAGAATAGACTTCTGTTTTCGATACCGATACCTACAAGTTGCTTTAGAAGGAACTTTGTGATAACGATAGCAGTAAACATACTCAAAATAACGCCGATTCCAAGTGTAGTAGCAAAACCGGTAACTGCACCGATACCTGAGATGTAAAGAACTACACAAGAAATGATTGTTGTAATGTTAGAGTCAAGGATTGCTGAGAATGCCTTATCAAAACCTGCCGAAACAGACGCTCTGATAGTTTTACCAACTTTTAATTCTTCCTTCATTCTTTCAAATATGATACAGTCAGCGTCGACCGCCATACCGATTGAAAGAACGATACCGGCAATACCTGAAAGACTTAGGTTAACATGGAATATACCCATTGCCAAACCGATAAGTCCGACATATATTAACAATGAAATATCTGCGATAAGACCAGGAATTCTGTACATAATAACCATAAAGATCATTATAAGGATGATACCGATTGCAGCAGCCAAAAGGCTTGTAGGAAGTGCATTTGCACCAAGTTCGGCACCTACTGTTTCCTGAGAAATAACTTTCATATCAAACGGAAGTTGACCAGACTTAATCTTGTTAGCAAGGTCTTGTGCGGTTTCAGGAGTGAAATCACCTGAAATTATACATGAGTCAGAATTGATTTCTTCTGAAACTCTCGGAGAAGAAATATCTTTTCCGTCCATTTGAATTGAAATGTAGTTTTTGCCTTCACTTGATCTTGCGGCAGCAGCCTTAGTTGCGTCGGCAAACTTTTGCTTTGCTTCAGCATTAAATTCAACCTGAACGTAAGATTGAGCCGAACCTGTCTGTGAAGTCTTACCGTATTGGTAAGAAGCGTTCTTGATGTCTGTAGCACCGTCAAGAATTACGTTGCCGTCAGCATCGTTAAATGTAAGTTTTGCTGTATCGCCAAGTAGGCTTGCAGCTTGGTCTGTTTCAAATACTGAAGGTATTTCAACAGTAATTTTTCCGCCTTCGCCTTGAGATATACGTGCTTCTGTATATCCCGCATTAGTCATACGAGTTTGGAAAATTGATTCGACAACCTGCATTTGGTCGTCGGTCGGAGCGTCTGAATCAGCTTGGAAAGTTATAACTGAACCTCCGGCTAAGTCGATGCCCTTTTTGATACCTGTTTCGCCGAACATACCGCCATATGAAAAACCAGCTATGTTAAAACCTATAAAGGCTACATAGTTAAGCAAAATGGCACATACAACAACGAAACAAAGAGTGATAATGCTCTTCTTTTTCATTTGCGTATCCATTCCTTTCTTTGTTGGGTTCTATTTGCTCATTAAAACCCATTATAAAATAGCATAAAGTTATTATATCGCTATACAACCTTTTCGTCAATAAAAATTATATTACTATAATGTAACAAAAAGGTTACAATTAGATTAATCATAGGTATAAAATACTTGCGTATATTACATATTTGTTATAGAATGATTATAAGTAAAGAATTGTTTGGAATTAAATTGACAAAAATAGGAGAGAGAAATGGACAGAAAAGAAAAGATACTTTCATATATGTGTTCAAAAGAATATATTCCGCTTAAATTTGCCGAATTGATGATTGTACTTGACGTACCGGCGGAAGATGAGGAAGAACTTCGCGATATATTAACCGAACTTTGTATTGAGGGTAAAATATATATGACTAAAAAAGGCAGATATATGAGCGTTGAGGGAGAAAACTCAACGGTAGTAGGTAAACTTGTCTGTAATGCAAAAGGATTTTTCGGTTTTGTAATATGTGACAACGAAAACGAAAGTGACATATTTATTTCCGGTGACGATATGGGTGACGCTATAAACGGCGACAGAGTTATCGTTCATATTGACGATAACGACAATGCAAAAGGTCACCGACAAGGTCATATAACCAAGGTGCTTGAACGCGGAAACAAGGTTATTGTCGGTGTTATATATAAGGAAAAAGATCGATATTTTTATGTGCGTCCCGATAACAGAAAAATATATTCAAAAATTATTATAGCTCAATCGGACGCAATGACGGCTCAAATGGGTGACAGAGTTGCCGTACAGATTACAAGATACAGTGACAAGAAAAAGATTTTCGGTGAAGTTATAAGTGTTCTCGGACAACAGGATTCGCTTAAAAGTTGCATTGAGGGTATTATATTAGGAAATGATATTAAGCAGGAATTTGATAAAGAAACATTAAATGAGGCTGATAAAATCCCTCAAACAGTGACGGAAAGCCAATTTGCAGGCAGAGAAGATTTAAGAGATATGATTATTTTCACCATTGACGGTGATGACGCCAGAGATTTTGATGACGCCGTATCTCTTACGTTAAAGGACAACGGAAACTATTATCTCGGTGTGCATATAGCCGATGTTTCAGAATATGTAAAAGAGGGTACAGCACTTGAAAATGAGGCATACAAGCGTGGTACAAGCGTGTATTTGGCAGACAGAGTTATTCCTATGCTGCCGACAAGTCTTTCAAACGGCATCTGCAGTCTTAATCCGCAAGTGGACAGATTGACTTTGTCTGTATTTATGGAAATTACGGGTGACGGAAATGTTGTGAGCCACAAGCTTTGTAAATCGGTTATTTGCTCAAAAGAACGAATGACATATAATAATGTAAATAAAATGCTTGAAGACGGTGACGAAGAACTTTGTGAGAGATACAAGCATATTTTGCCGACATTGAAACTCATGGAGGACTTGGCACAAATATTAAAGAATAAACGTACTTTAAGAGGTGCGATACAGTTCGATTTTCCTGAAAGTCATATAGTTGTGAATGAAAACGGAGAGCCGATTGAAATAGAAAAAGAAGTACGCGGTACTTCAAACAAAATGATAGAAGAATTTATGCTTTCGGCAAATGAAACAATCGCCGAATATGCTTTTTGGTCTGAAATACCGTTTGTATACAGAAACCATGAGGCACCGACACTTGAAAAGATAATGACTTTTAATGAATTTATACTTCATTTCGGATTGTCGTTTAAGGGGAAGATTGACAGAGATACACCTATTCATCCAAAGGCTCTGCAACAAATACTCGATACAGTAAAAGATACACCGCAGGAGCGTATTGTTGCGTCAACAATGCTGCATTCACTTATGAAAGCAAAGTACAGTGAAGAAAATCTCGGTCATTTCGGACTTGCGGCAAAATATTACTGTCATTTTACTTCGCCGATAAGACGTTATCCCGATTTGGCAATACACAGAATATTAAAAGATTTTCTTGACGGCAAGGTTACGGGAAACAGAATTTCATATCTTGCAGGTTACGTTTCGGCGGCAAGCAAACATTCAAGCGATTGTGAAGTAAATGCGGAAACGGCCGAACGTGACGTTGACGATTTGATGAAAACGGCTTATATGTCATCATTTATCGGACAAACCTTTGAGGGTGTGGTTGCAAATGTGACTAATTTCGGTATGTTTGTAGAACTTGAAAATTCGGTTGAGGGTTTAATAAGAGTTGAAAATATGACCGATGATTATTATGAGTATGACGAAAAGGTAAATACGCTTACCGGCAGAAGAAAACAGAAGTCGTATACTACCGGTGATGTGGTAAATATAGTTGTTGCGAGAACTGATATTCTTTCAAGACAGATTGACTTTGTTTTAGCTAAAGACGCGGACCGTAAGTTACTTAAAAAGTTCGCAAAACCGATAGAAATTCCTAAATCGGAAAAACACGGTAAGAAGTCAAAAAGGAAAAAGAGTTTTAAGAAATACAATAAGAAGAAAAAGTAGGTTTACAAATGGAGAAATTTGAAATTATAATAACAACATTGTTCGGACTTGAATCGCTTGTCGCAAGAGAAGTACGTCGTCTTGGCTATGAAACAACTTCAGTTGAGGACGGCAGAGTTACGTTTATGGGTGATAATGAGGCTGTTTGCAGAGCAAATATGTGGATAAGAACAGGAGAGAGAGTGCTTATAAAAACTGCCGAATTTACTGCGGTCACGTTTGACGAATTGTTTGAAAAGACAAAAGCTGTCGATTGGAGTAAATGGATTGGCAAAAATGACGCTTTTCCTGTGAAAGGATATTCCTTAAAGTCAACTCTTGCAAGCGTAAGGGATTGTCAGGCAATTATAAAGAAAGCAACTGCTGAAAGTCTTTCAAATAAATACGGCATAGAATGGTTGCCGGAGGACGGCGCAAATTATCAAATACAGTTTTCAATTTTTAAAGATAAAGTTACACTTATGATAGATACGTCTGGCGAGGGACTTCACAAACGCGGTTACAGACAACATTCAAATGTTGCACCGCTAAAAGAAACACTTGCCGCCGCAATGGTTGAACTGAGTCATTGGAAATTTGAATATCCGCTATGTGATCCGTTTTGCGGCAGCGGTACAATTCCTATTGAAGCCGCAATGATAAAAAGAAACATTGCTCCGGGAATAAACCGAGAATTTGCGGCACAAAATTTTGCGTGGATAGATGAAGAGTTGTGGGTTAAGTCCGTTGAAGAAGCTAAAAGCTTGGAAAGAAATGTGCCGCTTGAAATTTATGCGTATGATATAGAAAACGAATATGTTGAATTGACAAATGAAAATGCCCTAATCGCAGGTGTGGGTGACTTTGTTAAAGCGGAAAAAGGTGACGCACGAAAAATTCACTTCGATATGCCGTATGGTACAATTATTTGTAATCCGCCTTACGGTGAAAGAATAGGTGAAATTAAAGAATGTGAAAAACTGTATAAGGAAATAGGCAAAAGCTTTAATGCACTTGATAAGTGGTCGTATTATATTATCGCGTCAAACGAAAACTTTGAATCGCTGTTCGGAAAAAAGGCAAATAAAAAGCGTAAATTGTATAACGGTATGATTAAGTGCAATCTATATCAATTCTTCGGAGAGCGTCCGCCTAAAACCAACAAGTAAATTTATACCGATTGAAAATTTCAATCGGTATTTTTTATAATGTCACTATTTGCAAACTTTTCTCTATAATTTGCAATTCAAAACTTCTTTATAAAATTGTATAATTTAATTAATAAAAAAGTAATTGTGCGAAAGGAGTATAACTATGAAGTGCAAAAAAGTTATAAGTCTAATTACAACATTGGCAATGTGTATATCAATGTTTTCTGCTTTTTCTGTAACGTCATTTGCAGAAAATGATAATACATATTCGTGTGATTTTACATCACTTGTCAAAGATAATGCAGACACAACATACGGAACGGCTGATGATATATACGATATTGACGATTATACAAAAGCAGTTTTAACGTATGCAGGAACATATGTATCGGCAGACGGAAAGGTTTACTTAAAGAGCAGTAAGGTTACAAATGCCAATTCGTCATACAGCAATGGAAGTTATGTATCATTTACTGCACCGTCAGACGGAAAAGCAACGTTTGAGGGAAAGGATATAGGTGTATATATAGATAACACATATAAGGGTTATTCAAATGGTAATTATGATATGAAAGCAGGAGAAACAATGTATTTGGGTTACAGAAAAGGAACTTCGTATCTACAAAATATTACATTCACACCAACTGAAACTCCCGAAGAAACTGTAACACCAACAGAAAATCCGATACAAACATCAAATCCACAGTCAACACCTAAAGCAGATGCTGAGAGAGAAGTCTTATATGAGGAGGATTTTGAAAACTGTACGGTCGGAGATAAAGCGTCGGGTAACAGTACAAGCGTTGACGGTTGGAAATCACCTGCCGGAACAGCAGAATTAAAAAGTGACAGCAATCAAACAATAAACAAATATCTTGCAGTTACTTCAGCTAAAAGCGGTACTGCACGTTCAACATACAAAGGTATCACTGAAATTAATGATAATTTTGTACTTGAGGCAGATATAAAGACAACAAATTATAAAACGAATGTTTCTAATTTTGAAGTTCTTGAAAAAACAGATTCACTATATATGAATCACGGTTGTTACAGTAATGCAAAGTATGCATTTAAAATGAACAGACCGTCAGACTTAAATAAATTTGTTATAAATAACAGTGTATCGGACAGCGGACTTTCACTTGGCAGATATGCTCAGCCGACTGTTTTGACAAAAGAAATACCTGATGATTGGATTCATGTAAAAGTGATAGGCGATTTTACAAATAAAACGGCTACGGCATACATAACGTCACTTGACGGAAATACGGTATATTATCACGGAAGAATAAATATGTCTGAGGATATAACATCATTTAGCTGTCTTGCACTTTTGGCACCGTCAAGCGGAGTTGATACTTGCATTGACAATATCAAAATTTCAAAAGCACTTGATTCGGATTTAAGCGAAGTATTCCATACAGTAAAAATAAATAACAGTATTGATGAATTTTCACAGTATGTCTATGACGGTGAAAGTGTTGTAAATATACCGGATATGTCGGCATACGGTAAGTATTTTGAGGGCTGGAGTGTTGACGGTCAACTATTAAGCTCTGACGATTTAAACAAATATCAAATTACAAAAGATACAACAATCACAGCACAAATATCACAAGATTATATTGAAAATATTGCAACGGTAGAATTTAATTCATTCCCGACAGACAATATGCTTGTTATGGGACCTGATTCCGATACATATGCTGACAATGAAATTTCATTGAAGATTGTCGGTGAAAGAGGAACAAGCATAGTGACAAACCCTGATTCAAGGGTAAAAGATTATAAAATTGATTGGCAGTTTGACGGTTTCAGAACACTTGGCGGCAAGCCGACAGGTGAAAGCGGAACATTTCCGGGAACACAGGTGTATTGTGACAGTTACGGAAGTGTAACGGTAAACAGTGCAAATCAAAGTTCAGTCAATTTTAAACTAAAGAATACATCTGCTAACTATTATGGCATGGTAACTGCCATAGTTACATATAACGGCAAGACAGCTAAAGTGTCACGCCCGTTGGTACTGTTAGCTGATACAGAGGCTAATTCTGATGTATACTTGCCAAAAGTCGGTTATACCGCAGATTACAACAATTACGAAAGAGGTTTAGTCGGATATACAACATCACAAAACGATATTTTAACAGGCGGTTGGTCAACAGACGGCTCTGATAAGAGTAATGTTGTTTTGAAATCAGATAACAGCGGTAAATATTTGAGTCTGTCTCGTGAACTTACAGGAAACTCATCATATATTAACAATAATGCAGGGCAGATTACATCACAAACTAATTTTGAACAAGATGTGCGTTTCGGCATAGACGGAACTATCGGTTATATAGGCGGAAACGTGACAGAAAGCACATCAGTTGGCTTTGAATTGTCTTTTACAGATTCAAAATTCAGCTTGAACGGTACAGAAATCGGAACAGGTGAAAAGAATAAGTGGTATCATATAGTTGTAACAGCCGATCCGACAGTAAAGAAATGTATAGCAAAGATATATAACTTGGATTCAAACAGCGATTATAACGGCAAAACTCCGTTAATACAATCTGAATTGACAAACTTCAACGCAAATTACACAACAGGCAAGTACTATAGAATTACATTATCAAAAGATAAATCAAGTTCTATAGATATAAATAACGTTAAAATTCAATCGGCACAGGTTGACACAGATTCATTTAAAATAAACGGGCAGGATACGGTTAATATTCCTACAAGTGACAGTGTAAAAGTGCCTATGACAGTATCTGCAAATATGACAGACGGTAATGCTGCATTCGGTGCAGCTGAATGGAAGATTGACGATGAATTTGCGGAGGGTGTTTCTGTTGAAACGAATAGCACTGATTCGTATTCGGCAAATCTTGTTGTAAGCTCAACGGCGTCTGCCGGCGACGTACCTATTAAAGTGACATTAGGCGGAAAGTCTGTAACAAAGACAGTAAAACTAATCGGTACAAATGACAGTATTGCATTTGTAAAATCACCTGTCGGTGCACAAATACCGAGCAGTAACAAATATGAGGCAGTTGTTAAAAACGGAAATGCGGAAGTATTGACAGACAAGACTGTAACATACAAACTATACAATTCTGATAACACAACAGAATATACAGGCAGTGATATAAAAATTGCAAGTGACGGTACATTAACAGTATCATCATCTGCAAAGCCGACAGATATCTATGTTAGAGCAATCTCAACCGATTCAAATGGTAAAACGCTTGAAAAATCGGTTAAGGTAAACGTATATAATCTAAAATTCAATTTCACAACAAGTGCAAAAGACGGTTATACATCGGTAACTTCTTCAACCGAATATAAGGAAAGCCGCGGATTTGGTATAGACGGAACTTGTGCAGACGGTGAAAGCTATATGAGCGGTCAGAATTTTGGTTTTAAACTTAACTTGACAGCAGGTGAAGTATATGAAATTACGGCAGTTTATGAGGGCACAATTAAGTGTGAAAGAGTAAATTCGTCACTTACAGGCTTTGAAAGAACTAAAAAGACATTAGAAAGTGATACATATAAGACGGCGGTATTCGGTGACGGTGTGCTGGATATTACATTCTCGGGTGACGGTAAGCTATCATCATTAACAGTTGAAAAAGTAGAACGCACAGCAAACAGTAAGCCTGCATGGTGGACAATAGGTGATTCTACGGTACAGCAAAACGGAAGTTGGGCTTATACGCTTAATAATACATTGTCTGATTATCCGAAACTATCAAATGTTATAAGTGCATTTTATAACAGCGGTCAAGCAGGACGTCAGCACCGTTCATATTATACAGAAGGTTTACTTAACAACGTCCTATGCGGTATTAAACCGGGTGACGTTATTTCGATAAGCGGTATGGGGACAAATGATACATCTTCAACAAAAGATGAATTTAAAGAGTATAATAACATTTATATAGACGCTATCAAAGCAATGGGCGCAAAGGTAATATTGGGCAGTTACACACCGACAGGTAATTACGGCTCAACTCAAGACAAGGTTTATGACGCAGATAATGTATTGTTCAAAGGTATGAGAACAAACAGTTACGATACCGCAATCAGAGAAGTATATAATGAAAGAGCAAACGATACAAATATTATAGGCTTTGTCGATATTGGAAAAATTGCAGATAACGTTATGACAAATGATGTACGAACAGTATATAATACTGCAATTCAAAGCGGAAAAACCGAAATTGAGGCAAGAGCAAAAGCACAGGAAAGAGCCACGGCACTTATGAGTATGTGGAAAGATTATAATCATTATTATACAGATTTCTCAAACTATATCTTACCTCAAATAACAACTCGTGTGGCACAACTTGTGACAGGTGAAAAACAAGACGATATACCTCAAGTTATAAATCTTGAAAAGCCTGAAACGGAAAGGTTAAAAATTACAGGTACATCAATAAAGAACGGTTCAATTTTAGTTGATATTGATAAAGGTTTTGAGGGCGTTGCAATCTGTGCGCTATACGATAAAGACGGACTTTTAAAGCAGGTTGTCACTGAAACAGACAATACAGCCGAAAAAACTTTGACACTTAAAATGCCTGCAACCAAAGACGGATATGCAGTAAAAGTGATGAATTGGGACAGTTTGGATAAGATGAACCCAATCGGAAAAACACATTTGATAAAAGTAAGCGATATAGAAGATTTATCAGACGGAGATGATTCATCAGAAGAAATAACATCATCAGACGAATATATAGACGTATCAGAGCTTACTTCATATGATAGCAATACATACAGGGTTTATAACGGTGACGGAACATACAAAAGCGTCAAGGCAGAAAACGGAAAAGTTCATAATACGTCAAAATCAGAAGTGACGGTAGTGCCGGAGTATAAATTTGAATTTACCAATACTTCTTCATCAAAAGATGAATATATAAACGGATATGTAAAAGTCAATGCAAATTCTTATACAGAAGAAAAAGGTTACGGACTTGGAGACGGTGATTATCATATTAACGAAAACGGTTGCTTGCCGACAGGTGACAATACTATAAAAATAGATGTACCTGACGGTTTTTATGACATTACTGTATACAGAAAAGGCGGAGCGAGAGCAGATGTTTATAATAACGGTGTTCAGATTATAAATAATACTACATCATCGGGTTCACAAAACCGTCCGTCAGGATACGGTGTAATGTATGCACCGAGAATGGAAGTTACAGGCGGTCAGATAAATCTTGCAATCGGTAATACTTCGGGCGGAAACGAGAGAGTTGCGTCGGTTGAAGTTGTCAGAGTACCCAAAAAGTATAAAAAGCAAGTTGTTTGGATAGCGGGTGACAGTGAATCTGCAAATTACTATCCGCAAAATGCAGACGGTGACGACTTGGATAACAATAAAGTTATGATGACAGGCTTCGGTATGCAGCTTGAAAAGTTCTTATCACCGACAAAATATGCGGTTGCAAACTTCGGTCAGCCGAGTGCTACGGTTAAGACTTGGTATAACGAATGTTTTGAATCGGTTAAAAAGTTAATTCAAAAAGATGATGTTTTGATTATTGACTTCGGTATTAATGATTCGGTAAGTTCATCAAATAAGATTACTGTTGATGAAATGGAACAGTATATGAGTGAAATGGCGGCTATGGCGAAAGAAAAAGGTGCAGTACCTGTTCTTGTAAGCCCTGTTTATAACAGTAAATATCAGCACAAAACATATTTCACATACAGCACTTCAACAAAGATTAATGATATAACTGAATTTGCCGAGAGTATCGGTGTGGAGTGCATAGACCTTAATAAATACACTCAATTATATGTAAATCAAGCCAAAACAGATACAAACGATACAAATTGGGCGGTTAATAATTATCAGGTAGGCGATAACCTACACTTGACACAACATTCCGCTTTGCTTGCGTCATCATTTATTGCGGCAGAATTAAAGAGTATGGGATATGAAACAACCGATTATTCATATACATATAAAGATTTATCGAGTCTTTCTGCCGACAGTGACAGTAAGGTTATCAGAGGTGAAGAAAGCGGAGTGACAAGAGTTTATTCCGTTGCAGAGGCTGAAAAGTTTATAAAAGCCAATACAGAATCTTTACCGACAATCGAAAAGAAGTGGGACTTCGCAGAAAATACAACGGCGACAGAGGGTGAAAATGTACCGGTTGTGTCTGGCTCTGCGGCTTGGAACGAAACGAATCAGAATATTAAATTTAATGCAAATGTAACTGCACCGGGTACTTTGTCATTGAAATTAAACCCTGCAATAGGTAATAAGGCGAATGTTAATTTTGATTTGTATGTCGGTGCACTGGGCGGACAGACGTTTACATACGAAATTAATGACAGTGAGGGTACAAATCTTGTAAATTGCTCATTTAACGTATATAACGGTACAGGAAGTATGGTTATTGGCAGTGAAGAAATTGCTGTTGACAGTGATGTTACATCAGCGGTATCAAAGGTAAGCGGTGACGGTATGTCATCGTCAGTAACGCAAGTGTCAAATGAGATTAATTTTACAACTAATACAGTTACTGTAAACATAGGCTCAAAATCATTTACCGGCAAGCTCACAGGAGCAGAAACAGGATTGATTTCGGATATATCGTTTAAGTCGGAGCGTTCAAAGAAAGCTGACAGAAGTATATATCTTGACAATCTTGTAGTAAGAGAATATGAAACCGATTCATCGGATACAGACGAAACTGCGTTCCCTAAGTTTAAAAGCGGAACATATACAAAAGACGGAAGTACAATGAAATACAGATATTATCTTCCTGAAAATTATGACAGTTCAGTATCGTATCCGGTAGTAATGTTCTTGCACGGTGAAACAAGAAAGGGCAACGATAATGAAAAGCAGTTGTATAACGCACAAGATTTATTTGATAAGGTTATAGAACAGGAAAGTAAAAATCCTTGTATTCTTGTTGCACCGCAATGCAGTGCAGATGGTAATTGGACTGATTTGTCGGATATGATTGACGGAGTTGTAAATGATATTCAAAATCAGTATAGTGTAAACAGTGAGAAAATATATATTGCTGGTTATTCAGAGGGTACAGAGGGCTGTTATAAGGTTATCTCTGATAATCCCGATAAGTATGCAGGAATAATTGCAATAGCAGGAAAAGGCGATACAACGTCGGCGCAGGCAATAGCAAAAAATAATACAGGCGTAATGATTTTTGCGGGCAGCGAGGACGATACGGAAATTAATGATTCTTCAAAGGCAATATATAAAGCACTTGTCGAAAACGGTGCGACGAATGTTGAATATAAAGAAATTTACGGTGAAGGTCATAATATTCTGAAGTCAGCTGCGAATACATCAGGCCTGCTTGATTGGTTGTTTGCAAAGAATTTAACAGACAATAAGACTAAAAATACAAAAACTGTTGACTTGGCTATATTTATGGGGCAGTCAAATATGGCAGGACGTGGTGAATACGCTGACGCGACAGAATGCCCGATAGGCGCAGGATATGAATTCAGAAGTGTATCAAATGCAGATATGTTATTCAGTGTATCAGAACCTTTTGGCAAGAGTGAAAACAACGATTCTATAAATGACAACGGAAGTAACGGTGTAGACAGAAGAAGTGGGGATATGGTTTCATCACTTATGAACAGCTATTATGCCCAAACAGGTGTTCCGATTGTAGGAGTCCAAGCATCAAGAGGCGGTACAAATATAGGATATTGGAATACTGCGGCACAAAAGAATGAGGCACAGTCGCGACTTACCGCCGCTAAAACCTATCTTGAAGATAACGGTTATACTGTAAATCATATCTTTATGGTTTGGTGTCAAGGCGAAGCAGACGCGGATAAAATTTATTCGGGAAGTCAGTCGGCAGCGTCATATAAGTCACAGACGCTTAATGTGTTTGAGTATATGAAAACAGTGGGCGTTACAGATATGTTCATAGTTCAAACAGGTCACTATAACGGTGACGACGATACAGACGGCAAACATGATGAGGCATATGTCACAGTACACGATGCACAAGCAGAACTTGCAAGTGAGAATGATAATGTTTATACAGTAGGTTCATTCCTTGAATTTAAGGAAAATATGAAAGACAATTATCATTTTCACCAAATCGCATATAATACAGTTGGCATAGCGGCAGGTAAAGCAATAGCAGAGGTATACAATAACTAAAAGAGTATTCTTTTAGTTTTGTGTAAATACAAAATGATATAGAAAATTTTATTTAAGCGGACGGAATTAAATTCCGTCCGCTTTTGCGTTATCAAAAAATCGGAAAGTCAATAGCGGATTCTATCAGCAAAGAAGAACTCCAACTGAGAATGAAGCTCATATCCAATCACGACGGCGACTAATCCATTTTTCATGACGTCCATTATTGCAAGGTACAGCATTTTAAACAAACCTAAATATTTCAGGCATCCCCAAGCGGTTTGTGCACTTATCTGCACAACTAACACGATAGAAAAATTTAAAATAATACACTTTTTAAAATTTTACATCTTCTTTTCGATTTTTTCCATTGAAGATATTAATGATTTTAGTTAAAATAAAGTCAACAAATAAACAAAGAAAGGAATGAGAGAGATGTCTGAATACATTCTTGAGCTAAAAGGAATAACGAAAATATTCCCCGGAGTAAAGGCTCTTGATAATGTTCACTTTCAGTTAAAACAAGGTGAAATACATGCTCTTATGGGTGAAAACGGTGCAGGAAAATCAACATTCATAAAAGTTATCACCGGAGTACATCAAGCTGAAGAAGGTGAAATATTCATAAACGGCGAAAAAGTAGAAATAAAAAATCCTAAAGATGCACAAAAATTAAGTATTGCCGCTATTTATCAGCACGGTACGGCATATCAACATTTAAGTGTAACGGAAAACATTTTCATAGGACACGAGAAAATGACAAAGTTCCATACAATTGATTGGAAACAAATGCACAAGGATGCAAAAGCGCTTTTGGAGAGATTGGGAAGTGACATTGACCCACATTCAAGTATGGGTAATCTTACAGTTGCGGAAAGACAGATAGTCGAAATTGCAAAAGCCATTTCTACAAATGCAAAAATAATCATAATGGACGAGCCTACGGCGGCTCTTTCAAAAAGAGAATGTGAGGAATTATACAGAATTACAGAACAACTTAGAGATGAAGGCTGTTCAATAATATTTATCTCGCATCGTTTTGAAGATATGTACAGACTTGCTACAAGAGTAACCGTATTTCGTGACTCACAGTACATAGGTACATGGAATGTAGATGAAATTTCAAATGAAGTATTGATTTCAAAAATGGTCGGACGTGAAATTTCTCAAATTTATCCTAAGCAAGAAGTTGAAAGAGGAGAAGAAATTTTCAGAGTTGAGGGATTATCAAAGACAGGGTACTACAAAGATGTTTCTTTTTCACTTCACAAGGGCGAAATCCTTGCTATGACAGGACTTGTTGGTGCAGGACGAACAGAAGTATGTCAAGGTATTATGGGTATTGAAAGACCCGATAAAGGAAAGGTCATTTTGGAAGGAAAAACACTTTCAATAAGACATCCGTCAGACGCTATGAAAGCAGGTATCGGATATTTGCCTGAGGACAGACAAAAACAAGGTCTGATTCTTGATTGGGGATTGGGACAAAACGTAACATTATCAACACTTGAAAAATTTACTAAGTTCACTGTTATAAACAGAAAAGCAGAACGTGAACGTTCAAAAGAACTTTTGGAAAAAGTTAAAACAAAGGCTCTTTCTGTATTTGATAAGGCGTCAAGTTTGTCAGGTGGTAATCAACAAAAGGTTATCGTAGCAAAGGTTTTAAATTCCGATTTGAAAGTAGTTATCCTTGACGAACCGACAAAGGGTGTCGATGTAGGTGCAAAAGCACAGATATATGAAATTATGTCAGAATTGGCGGCACAAGGTTTCGGAGTAATAATGATTTCTTCGGAAATGCCGGAAGTATTGGGTATGGCAGATACAATCCTTGTTATGAAAGAGGGCAGAGTATCTAAGATTTTTGCAGATGCAACAGGCGTTACTCAAGAACAAATTCTTGAGGCCGCAATGAATATGTAGGAGGTGTAATTTAATTATGAAGTTAAAAAAATTCTTTTCATCGAATATTCGTGAAATCAGCTTAATTATTGTAATGATTGCACTTTCTGTATTTATTGAAATAAGAAGTGGAGGAAACTTCTTCACACTTGAAAACATTTCCGATATGTTCACAGAAACGGCAGTTCTTGCAATTACGGCGGTAGGCATGATGATGGTAATTATCACAAGCGGTATCGACCTTTCAATCGGCTCGATAATGGCGTTGGGTGCAATGGTCGGCGGAACGATACTTAAAAATAATCAAGCAGTTCCCGGAGTGGTAATAATTTTAGTATCGATAGCAGTCGGTATCGTATGTGGTTTCATAAACGGTACATTGGTTGCTAAACTGAAAATATTACCTATTATCGCAACACTCGGTATGATGAATATATATCGCGGACTTACATATTTAGTTGCTAACGGAAGTTGGGTAAAACAACAGGAAATGGGTACAAAGTTTCTGTCAATCGCGACAGGAAAGTTTCTTGGTATAAATAATCTTATAGTTGTAGCAATAGTTGTTTATATAATTGCCGCATTCTTCCTAAATAAAACCCGTACGGGCAGAAAGATTTATGCGGTAGGAAACAGTGAAGAAAGTGCAAGAGTTTCGGGTATCAAAACAGATCGAACATTAATTATGGTTTATACTATATTAGGTGCGGTAGCCGGCTTAGGCGGTATACTTTATGTTTGTAAATACGGAGTTGCTCAAGGTGAAACCTGTACCGGATATGAAATGAATGTAATCGCAGCTTGCGTACTTGGCGGTGTAAGCATTAATGGCGGTACAGGCAGAGTACAAGGCGTATTGTTGGGTGCTGTATTACTTGGTATTCTTAACAACGCAATGCCGCTTATCCATGTATCTTCATTCTGGCAAGAGGCAATTCGCGGTTTGATTATACTTCTTTCAATTATAGCAAACTCGTTAATTCAAAGAAACGTTGAAATGAAAGCATTGAGAAGGAGGAATATCTGATGGCTAAAGAGTATGTAAAACAGGCTGTAAGCAGTGACGGTACAAGAACAATATCAGCCCAAAGAGGATTTTCTTGGCAGAGATTTCTTTTTCAATGGGAGTGGATGCTTGTATTAATGCTTATATTGGTAAATGTATTTAATATATCCGCGTCACCGTATTATGCACACGCAAAATCAATTTTAAATGCAACCCGTGACTTCTTGGATAAAGCAATAGTAGTATTTCCGATGGCATTTGTATTAATGCTCGGTGAAATCGACATCAGTGTTGCATCAATTATGGCTCTTTCAGCAACAATTATGGGTGTTGCGTTTGACGCAGGAGTTCCGATGATTGAAGCAATCGGTCTTGCACTTGTCACAGGCACTGTATGTGGTTTGATTAACGGAATCATCCTTGTAAAATTCCCTGAATTGTCAAGTATGATTGTAACGCTTGCAACACAGATAATATTCAGAGGAATAGCACAGATTATTTTGGAAACCAATTCGGTGGGAGGATTCCCAAATTGGTTTACACAAATTGCAGCCGGTAAAATCGGTGGAATGGTTCCATACGCATTAATATTTGTAGTAGTTGAGGCTTTGTTCTTTGCTTATCTTCTTCACTACACAAAATTCGGCAGAAGATGTTACGCAATGGGTAATTCAACAACGGTTGCAAAATTCTCGGGTGTAAAAACAGATAAGATTAAAATTATTGTTTATACAATGACAGGTTTATTATCAGCAATTGCAGCAATTTACCTTGCATCAAAGATGTCAAGTGTACGTCCTGACGTTGCAAAGGGATATGAACTTGATATTATAGCAATGGCTGTACTTGGCGGAGTATCAACTTCGGGCGGTAAAGGAAGAATACTTGGTGCAACACTTGCTATTATGGTAATCGGTTATCTAAGATATGGTCTTGGTCTAATCAACGCATCAAGCCAGATTATTATGATAGTTGTAGGTTTACTATTGATAATTGCAGTTGCAATTCCAAGTTTCAGAGATAGTATCGGTAATATGAATTGGTTCAAAAAACTTAAAGCAATGGCGACAAAGTCGCAAAAATAACTTAGTATCAATCGGAGTAGGAAACTCCGAAAAATAAAGGAAAACTTTAAAATAAGAAAGGTAGGTTTTAAACATGAAAGCAAGAAAACTATTGGCATTAG
>OGDF01001191.1_pt1 | contig 39178 bp, 31 predicted proteins | sample 1570141 | NCBI WGS metagenome assembly OGDF01 (sample SAMEA4370581, study PRJEB24528) | human gut metagenome
AACCTTCCAGAAGGTTGATGCCGCCCCACACGCACAGGCCGCCGCCCAGGGCGATGACCAGAGTCTGCAAAACGTCGATAGCGTTAGTAAAAAAGCTCATATTCACATTTCCTTTCGTTCAGTTGAATTGTTGGGTTGAAGGTCGGTGGCTTTCAATTCGTACAGATCGAAAGGCTCGTCCGGCTTCACGATGGCCGGTCTGCGTTTCATGTACCGTTCAATGTCAAAGGTGTTTTTCTTGTCGGCATCGGCAAGGTATTTGTAGCGGGGATGCTTCGTTATATCAAACTTGTCGCTGAAAAACGGCCGTACCCCTCGAAGCTGCAAGATACACTTGCCTCCGTCCATCACCGCGATCTCGTCCTGGGTCATCAGCTCCTTTCCTAATTTCTGATAGTTGAGGCCGTGGGAAACCTGGCTGCCCCGGTTCTCGGATTGATTGAAGCTGTCGATGGTCTCCTTGCCCAGCAGCTCCGAGATTTCTTTCAGGGTGGATTTCTCCTTGCCTCCCAAAAACAAGGTGGTGTCGCAGTTGCCCACAATGGTATCCGCCGCGTCCTTGTAGATGGTCTTTAACTGGCTTTGGGACTGCAAAATAATAGAAGCCGAGATTTCCCGGCTTCGGATGGTGGCGATCAGCTTATCAAAGTTGGGTATCTGCCCGATATTGGCAAACTCGTCCAGGAGGCACCGTACATGGACGGGCAGCCTGCCGCCGTACACGTCGTCCGCCTTGTCACAAAGAAGATTGAATAGCTGGCTTTGCAGCATGGCAATGACGAAGTTGAAGGTGGTGTCCGTGTCGCTCATAATGAGAAACAGCGCCGTTTTCCGGTTGCCCAGGGTATCCAGCTCCAGTTCGTCGTCGGACATGATCTCCCGCAGCTCTGCAATATCGAAGGGGGCAAGGCGGGCACCGCAGCTAATCAAGATGGATTTTAAGGTCTTGCCGGCGGCCAATTTGAATTTGCGGTACTGCTTCACGGCGAAGTGGTCCGGGTGTTCCTTCTCCAGCTTGGCAAAGAGCAGATCAACGGGACTTTGAAACTCCTCGTCGTCCTCTCTGGCCTCCGATGCGTTGATGAGCTCCAGCAGCGTGAGGAAGTTTTTTTCCTCCGGCTCCGCCTCGTACCAGATGTACCCGATCAGGGCGCAGTACAAAAGGCGCTCGGCCTTTACCCAAAAATCTTCCGAGGATTTTTCCCCGTCGCCTTTGGTGTTGGCGATGATGACATTGACCAGCTTCAAAATATTCTTTTCGTTGCGGATGTAGGCGAAGGGATTGTATTTCATGCTCTTTTTGAAGTTGATGGTGTTGAGGACTTTAATGCGGTACGGCTCATAGATGACCTTCCCGTGGGCATCCCGCATGGGCTTTCCGTTCTCGTCCAGCTTGGGGGCGCCCCGCCGCAGCATGGTCCCCACCTCGGACAAAAGCTGTCCTTTGGGATCGGTGACCACATAGGAACTGTGCATCTGCATGAGGGAGGGTTTGACGAAAAAACGGGTCTTGCCGCTGCCGCTGCCGCCGATGACCAGGATGTTTTTGTTCCGGGCGTACTTGGGATTTTTCGGGAGGCTGGACATGGTAAGCTTTTCCGTCTGGGTTAGAGGGATGTTCCAGTCGGGGACCGGATCGACATAGGGGGCAATATCCGCCGCCGTGCCCCATCGTGCGCTGCCGTACTCAACGCCCTTGCGATATTTCTTTGTATTCTTGCTCTTGGCGTACACCGCCAGCCGGACGATGCCCACCCCGGCGATACCTGCCAGCAGGTCCAGCGGATGCAGGCTTGGTGCCGCATAAGAAAACGCCTCTGTAAAGCCCTGGCTCAAATGCAGGAACTTTTCAGAGGCGTCAAGGCCGGGCGCAAGGCGCACCGCCTGGCAGAGCTTGTCAAAGAGATATACGAACAACAGGTACGGGAGGTTGGGGAGCAGCTTTTTCTTCCAGTCAACCGTCATAATTCCACACCCCGGTCTTTGGTCTTGACCTTCTCCCGCTGGCGGTGCTGGACTTTGGATTGCTGCTTTGCCTGCTCCAGCTCCTTGCGGATGGAGGGCTTTTTCTCTTTCTCCAGGTTCTTTGCGGAGAACTCCCGGAAAGCCGCTGTGATAACGTCGGCATCCCGGCCCTTGAAGAACACCAGATAGCGGGGTATCTCGCCGCTGGTGTCCTTTTTCAGCGCGAAGTCAATGCCGTACTTCTTGGCGGTGGCGGAAAAGGCCCGGATGTTCTGGTCGGTGATCTCGATGTTGGAAACGCCGGTGTTGTGCTTCATCAGCTGCCGGAGTGTCTGCTTGCCGTGGTGCAGTTTGGTCTTGCGGCCGGTCACTCCTTTCTGCATCTCGTCCAGCACTTTTTTCATGGCCTGTTGCAGCATCCCGGCGGAGAACTTGGTCGCCTCCACACAGAGGGAAACGGTGCGCTGGGTGACTTCTTCCTGCATAAGTCATCATCTCCTTTCTTCGCCGCCGTACAGGTCGTGGTTCACCAGGGACGCATAGTAGCTGTCGATGGTGGCCGGGGCGTTATACAGGGCAGCCAGCAGATATTTCTTGATGTTGCGGACATAGGTGGTGTTCTCCCGCATCCGGTCCAGCACATACTCGATGTGAGAACTGTTCAGCTTCAGGAACCGGGATTTGACCACCTCCGCCGGATAGTCGTCCCCGGCAATGCGGATCGTCTCCCTGCGGGAACAGACGGTATCCACCATGAGCTCCACCAGCTCGTCCAGCATATCCCGGTCCAGCCGGTCATCCCGGCATAGATAGTCATACTCGATATTCTCCAAAATCAGTTCCCGATAGCTCTCTCGCTCCCGCATCCAGTCCCGTCCGATCCGGTTGGCCCCTGCAGGGGATTGGGGGCTTGATTGGATAGGATTTGATCCTTCCGTACTTGATGAATCAGTATTTTGTTTTTCAGAATTTCTTTTCTCTTTATTTAATTGCGGCCGCTTTTCCAGACATGGGTTATCCATATCCGGGTTTTCCGTATCTGGACAAGCTGCATCCGGCTCGTCCTCACACGGCTGGCCCGTGTTCGGGGGATGGGGCGTCTCGTAGATGACATACTCCACATCCACGATTTTGCCTTTGCTGTCCCGGAGCCGGTTGCGGACTATGTATCCGGCTCGTTCCAGCTCCTTTAGGGCGGAACCGATGCTATCCGTTCCTTCCTTGCAGATTTTGGCTAGGCCCCTGGTGGTGTAATTCCAGTCCTCCGGCAAGAACAACATCATGGAGAGCAGCCCTTTGGATTTCAGCGACAGCCCCGCGTTGCGCAGGTGGTGGTTGGACATCACCGTGTAGTCGCGGGTTTTCTCAATGCGAAATACCGCCATGGTATCACCTCCTTTCGGCGGTCTGGAAAAGTGTTCGTTTTTGGAAAAAAGGTGGCCTCTATGCCGCCCGGATACCTCCTAGGGGAAAACCTATGGGCGGTGGCCTTTTGGCTGACTGCGGAAGAAAAACATGAGATTTTCGACTCCTCTCAGGACAGTTTTTAGCATGAAAAAACGCCATGGTTTTTGGCCCAGGGCGTGTAAAAATGTGTATGTCAAACGATTTAAATGAAGATTTACCTTGTCGAAATTAGAAAAACATGGTATATTATAGGTAATATTTTTTGTTGAAGTGTCAGAGTATTTAAAAATTAAAAAAGATAGAAATATACACCCAGAAGAAAGGAACGGTACAATATGGGAGCAATAGATGGCGCAGTTCTTAATGGTGTAATTGCATCTGAACCGCAGCTTCAAAAGGTACTCCACCCTTTTTTAAATGATTTTGATATTAGCTGGGGCGCAAAACGCGCAGCATTCAATGCTACATTGTATCAATTTATAGCAAAACCATCAGCAATATTTTCTGAGACCTTTGGATTAGAATTTGAATTATTGCTAATATATTCGCCTTATGATTCAATGCAGGCACGAACTATGCAGGCTATTAATTCTTTTTTCCAAAGTGATCCAGCAAAAGGTCGAGTCGAAAATCTAATCTGCATCATAGTTTCGGATGCGCTTAACGCTAAGGATTGGGTTAATACATATGCGACAGAATATCAGGATTTGCGCACATATGTAGTGTTTAATAAAGATGAGCTGATTTCTTCTGGGAAATACTCCCTAGTTCCCGAATTTAGAAAACAATTGAGCGAACGTGATCTTTTTGATGTTCAGCTTCCTCTATTGGATGATTTATATTTTTTCGGACGTCAAGAAATTCTTCATCGTATTCAAGATAATATTCGTCAATGTGAAAATAGCGGTGTGTTTGGACTTCGAAAAACCGGGAAGACTTCGTTGTTGTATAAGATTAAGCGTACGGTAGAAAGCGCTAATGGTGGAAAAGTATTTATATATGATTGCAAAAATGCTAAAATCAGAATTCGCACATGGAATAGTCTTCTGCTTTTAATTTTAAAAGATTTGTGTTCCGCGTACAATCTTACGCAGCCTACAGTAGATGAAAATAGTCCCCTTCAAGTAGTGGAAGAACTAGAAAATATTATTAAAAAAATTCCAAAAACACAACGGGCCGTGCTTATATTTGACGAAATTGAGTACATCTCTTTTTTGCCTCCGCTAGACCCGCATTGGAAAAAGGATTATTTTGATTTTTGGCATTTTCTCTGGTCAATGCAATCCACCTATAGAACTCTATGTTTTATTATTGCGGGAGTTAATCCCCAAGTTGTAGAAATTAGTTCTATCAACTCTATACAAAATCCTTTGTTTAATATTGTAAAAATAAGCTATATTCAAGGACTAACCAGACAAGATACCTATGATTTGGCACGACGAATAGGACGTAGAATGGGGTTAAAGTTTGACCACACCGCTATTGATTATCTTCACCAAAGATATAAAGGACACCCACTGCTGACACGACTTGCATTAAGTTTTGAAAATCGAAATGCTACACAGAAACCAATTACCTTTACAAGGGATATGTTGTTTGCTGATGAAGTTGCACGTGAAGAAGAACTTGTTCCATATTGCCAACATATTGTAGATGTACTAAAGGATTTCTATCCTGATGAGTATATGCTTTTGGAATTTTTGTCCATTGGAGCAGTACAAGACTTTATTGATCTTTCAACAGATCCAATGTCTATTACTCATTTGAAAAATTATGGTCTACTGTCTTACGAAAACAATATGCCTAAAATAGAAATCCCTGTCGTTGCAAGTTATATCAGCAGGATGACAGCAAAAGAGCAAGGAAGTCAATTGGCACATCCGATAATCCCCATAGGTCAGCGCGAAAAATGGCTAAGTGATAATATAAGGTCTATAATTTCCTATATGCGTCAGCTTGAAGCTGTAATTAATACAAATGGAACACCTTTACTGTTTGGAAGCAACTCTTTTCCTCAAGCTGATAAATTATTAGAGATACCCGTTGCAAATGCAGAAAGCGACTTTAAAGTTTTTATCTCTACCCTATCAAACTGTTTTGTAGAATCAATTGAAAACTATGGAAAATCCATAAAAAAGTCCAGTTATTTTTGGAATGAGATTAAATCAGCGTACCCTCATGTATTTGATGCCCTTTTACGCGTTAAAGCCTACAGAAATCGTAGTGAACACCTTAAATTGATACCGCAAATGCAAGAGACTGTTAACCATTTCTTGTATTTAGATTTAGAAGGTAAGCCAATTTGTGAAGTACATGATTCGAATTTTATTCTTCAACAATGCACAATAGAAAATCTAAAAGTGGCCATCAGTGTAGAAATATCTAATCTTTCTTAAATAAGAGAACTGTCAAAAAATATGGTAAATCAAAGGAGCTCCATAGGACTTAAACCTAAGGAGCTCCTACCTGTTATTTACTTACATCGTCCAGCCCCTCCGTCTTCAGCCAGTCCTCAAATGACTTCCTGGAGATGCGGATCATATTGCCGATGCGAATCGTCTTGAACAATCCTGAGTTTGCGAGTTTATAGGCCGTAGCACGGCCGATACCGAGAATGGCTGCGATGTCATTCACGGTGTATGTTCTGCTTTGGGGCGTACCTTTTTCGTTGGGTGTGTTGGTGCTCATAAGATTATCCTCCATCTGTGCTAACAGCATTTTGAAATGGCCCCTGGAAGCCCTCTGTCACAAGGGGTTCCTGTTAATACCTTGCTAATACGACATTTGAAAAGCCGTTGTAAGGCAGCATATTTCAGGGGAATTTGTGCAAATTGACCTGCCTCCAGGCAGCACAATTTGCGAAGAAACAACACGGGAAGATATGATATGAACAATTTACGAAATGGTACGCCGTACTCCCGGAGCACAGCTTGTTGAGTCTGTGCTCCGGGATTGTTTTGCTGCAAAGCGGTTCGGAGTTAATCGTTTTTCAGGCTCGTTTTTGGATATATGCAAAGGCAGAATAGGAGTAGAACAAAGTAGAACAAAGGTAGAAAAAGTTGGAATCAAAGAGGGATTGTCAAGAGAATCTTACGAGTGTATAATAATAGTATCGAAAAGTGGGTAAAGTAGCTCTGCTGTCGCAAAAAGATGCGATAGTGGAGCTTTTTGTATATCAAAAAAGTCAATAGTAAGACCAATAAGAGAATGGCTTATTGGTCTTTTTTTATACCCTTTTTCGAGAGTATATACACGAAAAGAGTGAGAATCGTGGGGAGAAAGCGAAAGAATTCGCCTAATGTGCAGGTGTATGGAGTGCCATTCCGTGTGACAGAAATGGAGATGACAGCTAAAGGGCAGGATAGATGCTACATCAGTATGAGGCAGCCAGATGGGAGTATACTGCACGGGGAAGGCGTAAGCAAACTAGTCACAGCAAAGAGTGTGAAGGCTGAGGTTGTCATAAAAGCTGCAGAAAACATTATATGTAAGCATAGCAACATGGTACTTGAGTGGCTACGATCGGGGCAGTTAAAAGAAGCGACACCGGAGCTGCTGCTTCTGGTGCTGCCGGAAGAATGCGTAACAAGTATATATGGTAAGAGCGATGAAAGGCGTAGAGAACTGGTGCGGTGTGCAGCGAAATTGCTCCCGCCACTGCCTGAGTTACAGGAAAAGATGGAAGCTGTAACTTTTCATGCTGTAGAAAAAGTAGCAGTTAACAGAGGGGAAGGCGATGCGTTAAAGCGAGCGCTGAACCGGCTGTATGATGAATCGGTTGCACAAGGAATCTTACAAGAAAATAGTGTTAAAAAACTGCTCGTAACCGTGCGCAGCGAGGGAGAAAAAGCAGATAAAAATATGAATCAGCGTATCCTTACCCTTGGGCAGATGCGAATGTTGACGGCTTTGTGTATAGAGGGGATGCATACCGATATACGGTATGCATCTGTGCTGCTTCATTTGACCACAGGAGTAAAGACGGGAGAACTATGTGGATTAAATATTGACAATTTAATGCGGTATAAAGATGTGGTCTATATCGCAATTGGCGCAAAATCCGCACAAAAACGAGGTAAAGCAGCGGTGTGGAAGCCATACGATCGCGAAAGCGGAAAGCTACGGCGCATACCGTGTACCCCTTTAGCGCAGGCGGCGCTAAGTGTGCTTTTGAAGCCGCGGTTAGCAGCGGGTGCAAAGGTGGATGCCCCGTTGATTGTAGGTGAGGACGGCCGCCGATGGGATGTCTTGAAGCTGCGCGCTTTTGAAAAAGAATTGCTGCAAAAAGTAGTACCGGAATACGCGAAAATATCACGAACTGACGTAATTCGTACAAGTTTTGAGCATTACTGCCGCGTTATATGTGGTATGTCAGATGGATCGGCGCAGAAACTCTTAGGTTGCAAAGCAGCTCAAACATATGAGGAATGGTATTGTGATTACAGTAGTAAAGTTGCGCTGATGACACTGGAGGCACAACTTCGGCGGTGTCATAAAAGCTTAATATGTGACGAGGGAAAATGGCATATAGCGGCACACCTGCATTTGAGGATGAAGCGAGGAGCAAGTGTCCAAATTCAAACGGAGCATGGTGTCAAAATTGAAAAAATATAGTAATATGTGAGCCGAGAGGCTCTTTTTTTATGCCTGCAGATAAGGACCTATTGTATCTTGCAATAGGTCCTTATGTTGCATAATGAAATTTGAGTTAATTATATTGACGTTTATTTACTAAAATGTCATTATATAAATATAAAGCAGCAGAATAAGGAGTGAAATAAATGGCATTTTTCACAACTCAGCGCAAAGAAACCGGTAGCTATAATGACAAGCGAACTAAGCCATGCCGTAGCAGACGCAAAGGCAAAATATATAATGAGAAAACGAAAAATGGCAAACTAACCGTTTGGGGTGCTTACGAGCGGGTAATTTTGGCTATACAGAATGCGCGCAAATGGGCTGACAGCACATGCAGGGCATATGATAGTGTTTTCTACCATTACATTGCTGAGATTTATAATGACATTGAGTATGCTTCGCTGACAGAAGAAACGGCGGAGCAGATTTGGTCGTCTAAAATTGACATTTTTGAAGGCAGTGATGCCCAGGATCAAAGAGCACGGAGTATTTTCGTGAGCTTTGTAGAGCAGGCGTGTCGAGCGGGACTGTCTCTGATGCGGTTCAGAGACACGGTCCCATTTGTGATTCCGGAAGATCTTAGTCAGCTGACTACGGAGCAGCTGTTGGAGGTACGTAGAGCTGCTGATCGTTGCCAGTGGCGGCCCAAGTCGCTGACAATTGAAGCGGAAATTAAAATTTATAACGAGTTGATAAAGCGAGCATCGACACAGGGCGAGTGCATTGCTTTGCTGGTCATGCTTCTGCTGGGCTGCCGTACATCAGAAGCAGCGGGTTTGTCATTTGGAAATATTCGCAAAATGGCGGATGGTTTGTACTCTATAGAGCGACGGGAAGTGGAAGAGCAAAGCTCGAGGACCGTCAAAACCGGCAGTAAAACCGCAAGCGGTTATAGACTTTTGCCACTGCTGCCGCAGTTTTATGAGCTGCTGGAAGAGCGCAAGCGTATGGTGCAGGAGTACATGGAGAAAAACGGCTATACCGACTTAGATATTAATGACATGCCGCTTGCTTGTCAGGGTACGAATTTGCTGACACGGTGTACAGCAAAGGAAATGAACCGTATTTTTAAGGATATTTGCATTGATGCAGGTGTCGAAGAAGGCTTTTTCTTTGAAGCTGAGGCAATGATGGCTATTGATAAAGAGGCAGGAGCAGAGTACGAGAATGTGGTAGTAGCCTATATTCTGCGGCATCAAGCTGCAACGGAGCTGGTAGCGACTGATGCTTCTCGGGCTGCAATTTCTGTGCTGATGGGTCATAAAATTGAAGACCCTAATGTAAAAGCATTTGACTATGCCAATGCAGATGGTCAGCGTGAACTGCTGCATATTTTAATGCAGCGTCCGTTATATCGGTACATTTGTGGTGCGACAGATATGGAGCAGATTACTCTTGAAAAAGGGCAATCGGCAGTATGCGGAGGATCGGCTCGTCTGGTCGCACAAGAGGACGAGGAGTTCGATCTTTATATCGACACACTGGAGCCATATGACACGATAAAGATTCAGCTTGAGGGCGGTGCCCGGTTGCTGAAGAAGAATGTAAGAAAAACAATCGCGTTGCCGTATCAAAGACCGAGCGGGCTTAGTATGGTGAATGCAGTGACTCAGGTTGTGACAGAGGCCGAAGAGAATGTAAAAGCTGGAAAGCTGGCGGATAAGCCAGTTATGATCGCGCAGTGTGATGATCCTCTGAGCGAATTGATGACCATTGACGATCTGCAGATCAATTGGAAGCCTCAAATCACCAATGGGGATGGAGAGCCGATTGCAGATTCTTCGGAAGAAGTGAAGATGGCGGTTTGCGAAGATGCATTGATTGCAGTTTTGCCAGGCGGTGTCTTAAAAGAAGTGCCGAAAAAGGAATTCGTTTATAACGGGACAAAGAGGGCACGCCGTGATGAGAAGATTTTTGCGGATAAGACCATAGACCGCGTTAAAACGATATGGCCGTTTTCACAATCTGCGGATAAAATTGTAATTAGCAGAGAAGGAACGGCGTGGTATTTACTGGTCGAGGTCAGCGCAGAAGAATTTTTACAGGCAGATGCGTGGGAAGAATGCCGCAGAGCGTTGGCAGCGGGCGGTATCATGATTCCATGTGAAAAGGATGCAGATTCGCTGATTTGTGGAGCGAAAAATGGCGATATAGTACGCTTACCAGCAGACAAACTGTGTGCATGGCAGGGCCAGCGGCAGGTCGTACGTATAGGCGAGGCACCTCTGGCAGCAGCTTGCTTCTGTAAGGCTACTGATGATATTCTGCTGATTAGCGAAAAGGGACAGGCACTACGTACGCATGTTTCGGATTTGTACAAGCGCGTAGACATTGGCGGTGGACTGACCAAAGGTATGCGTATGAAAACAGGTACAGACGATAGATTATGCTGCTGTTTGGTTTATCAGCCAAAGCGTAGTTTAACAGCTGTTTCTCAACAGAGGAAGCTGCTTGTGCTGCGTGCGGACAGTGAAGAAAAGGCGCAGCTCAGAGCGCAAGGACATGTCGGAGAAGGCGTTTGCCTGGTGTATGTGGAAGGTTCGGATCGCTTGGCGGAGGTGTTGTATACAGATCAGGCAGTGTTACTGTTGTCAGACTCCGGATATGCGCAGTGTCGTGACGTTAGTGTGCTGAGAGAGAAGGGACGCGGTGCAAAAGGCATTGAGGGCATGAAGCGTGGTCAGATTATAAGAGCGGTATGTGCGAAAGTTAAATAATAGGGAAGGCGCAGCTTTTGAGCAGGTATCTCAAAAGCTGCGCCTTTAGGCTTGAATGAATGTAGTTAGACTTGCTATTTTAAAGGAGATATAAAAATAAAGCGAAGAAAAAGTTTATAAAAACCTTTTCTTCGTTTTTAATACCCTGCTGACGCAGGGAGAAATTGATGTGGAGACAACTGTTAGGATCAGCATAAGGATCACCCCCGCTTACGCGGGGAAAATAAGTTGTCTACACTCCCCGATACTTACGATAAATGCATTGTGAAAATAACAACTTATCGCTGCCGGGTCACCCCCGCTTATGCGGGGAACATATTTATTAATGATAGTATAGCAGAAATTTTATATCTTTGCAACTTTAAATTGCAAAGATATAAATTAGATTCTGGATTTAATAATTAATGTTTGGGTAACCAGGGAGTGTGTGAGAAAAACTCTGTAAATAAGATTTTTATACTGACGAAATGTTTTTGCATCGGAAGCGTGAAGTACGTTGCTTGTTATCCATAATATGGTTTATATTGTTAAACGCCCAAATCTGTAAAATGTTCTCGATTCTTGATAATTTTCTTCGAGAACACGATTTAGGCTCAGTTTTTATATTTTCATATGCCATCTCAAAAAGATTCTCGCACTGGTGCTGGCGTTTGCTTGTGCATTCACCATGTTCGCTGGTGCAGCGTTCACGGATTCGGCTGACATTAAGGTTGACGCTGAAGTTGTGGACACTCTGGTTGCTCTGGGCGTAGTAAATGGCTACGACGATGGCTCTTTCAAACCCAACGGCACCGTAACTCGTGCGGAGATGGCGAAGATGATCTACGTCCTGCGCACCGGTAACTCTGACGCTTCGGCGTACAACGACGACAAGACCTCTTTCACCGACATTGGCTCCCACTGGGCTCGCGGCTACATCAAGTACTGCCAGTCTCTGGGCATCATTGCTGGTAAGAGCAACACCAAGTTCTGCCCGAACGACAAGGTAACCGCTCAGGAAGCAGCTAAGATGCTGCTCGTAACCCTGGGTTACGATGCAACCAAGGCTGGTCTGGTAGGCACGAACTGGGCTGCAAAGACCAACGCACTGGCTGACGAGAACGGCCTGCTGGAGGATGTTAACACTTCCTTCACCGCAGCTTGCCCGCGTCAGTACGCTGCACAGCTGATCTACAACACCATCGACACCCCGACCGTTGTATGGCGCGACGATGCTTACACCAACGTAACCCTGCTTGGCACTGACAACAAGACCGTTGGCGAGAAGTACATGGGCCTGCAGAAGTGGATCGGTACCTTCGAGGGCGACAGCAGCATCGTATCCGCTAAGGATGGCGAGATTACTGTTAATGGCTCTATCGATGGTCAGCACAAGACTGTTACCAACAGCACTTCTCAGGTTTCTGCTGTAGCTGCACAGTTCAAGGCTGACTTCGACAACAAGTATGTTGGCGAGGAAGTTTCCGTACTGTTCAAGGACGGCAACACTGGTACCAAGAACCAGCCGGACGCTAAGGACACCATCTTTGGTATCTATGTAACCGGCAACACCAAGGTTTACAACATCGTTAAGGGCGATCTGCAGTCCTGCTCCGATGCTGGCAAGATCAAGTTCAACGATAAGAAGTATGATGTTGCTGCACAGACTTCTAACAATGACGTAATCGTTACCAACTTTGATGCTACCATCAAGGCTCAGGCAATTCACACTGCAATCGGCAATACGCTGGCTACTAACGAAGTTGCTTCTGCTGCTGATGTTGCTACCTACATCACCCGCAACTACAAGGTAAACTCTAACGATGCTATCAAGTTCGTTACCAACGACGACAACAAGATCGTTAAGGCTTACGTTACCACTTCCAAGTTCGGCAAGGTTTCTTCCGTAACTTCTTCCAAGATTGGCGTTGAGGGCCTCGGCACCAAGGATCTGGATGACTGCGTAGTATACGACGGCATCAAGGCTGGCGATCTGGTTCAGTACGTTGAGGCTTATCAGTCCTCCGAGCGTAAGAACATCATCACCAAGGCTGAGACCGTTGAGGGCAAGATCGAAGCATTCAAGTCCAGCGATTCTCAGATTCGTGTAAACGGCAACTGGTACAAGTTCTCTGCTAACACTGCAGTAGCAACTGATTTCACCAATTCCGCTCTGACCGCTAACGACGTAGATGACACCTACGAGCTGATCGTAGACGGCAAGTACTACGTTGCTTACAACAAGATCTCCGGCTTCAACGACTATGCTGTAGCTACCAAGGGCACCACTGAGTTCGGCGATACCCGTGTTAAGCTGCTGAAGGCTGATGGTTCTGAAGTTACTACCACCGTTGATGAGATGAAGGACGGCGCTGTTCTGCCGGCTAACACCAACAAGTCTTCTGGCGTTCTGTACGCTTACAACCTGAAGTCCAGCGACTCCAAGGTTGACCTGAGCGCTAAGGATTACACCTCTGTTACCACCGCTGCTGCTGATAACTTCAACGGCGATGCTAAGACTGTAACTCTGAACGGTGTTCGTCACATTGTTGCTTCCGATGCTTCTATCTTCGTATACGTTGGTGGCACCGACAATAAGTGGAAGGTTTACACCGCTAAGGATCTGGGCAACTTCAACCTGGCAGGTTCTCAGACTGCACAGTACATTGTTGACGACAACAAGATTGTTGCTCTGGCAGTTAAGACCGGCAGTTTCCCGACCGGCGGCTCTGATTCTACCGCTTACGGTTACGTTACCAACCGCATCGACACCAAGCTCGGCGACGACACTGTTGTTCAGCTGACCATCTGGAACGGCTCTGAGGAAGTTACCCTGAACGTTGACGGTTCTTCCTGCTCTGCATACCGTGGTGACTTTGTTGAGTACCCGATCATCGCTTCCGATGCTAAGGCTAACAACTCTGACGTTAAGGTTGAGACCGCAGCTCCGGGTACCCCGGTTGTAGGTTCCACTTACTTCGCAGTAGTTAAGGTTAAGACTGTTGAGGATAAGCGCATCATCACCACCACCGACAAGGTTGGCGTTGATGGTAAGGTTATCGACGGTCAGGATGATGCTTGGACTCTGACTTCTGACACCGTTAAGATTGGCGTTAACACCGACGACAAGGAGAAGTCTGACAACAATACCGTTGTTGCTTACACCAAGACCTTCGGCGATGACTACGCTAACGCAGCTATCTTCTACGAAGTAAAGTCCGGCTACAATGAGATCAAGGCTATCTTCATTGACTCCGACAACAAGCTGCAGTCCTACGCTCAGGATGATCACGCTTCTGCTCAGGGCAATGCTGGTGCTGCTCACGCTGTAGCTGTAGCTTCTGTATCTGCTACTGGTGTTACTGTAACTGCTGATAAGACTTCTGCAGTTGCTGGCGAGACCGTAACCGTAACTGTTGCTCTGGATGCTTCTGCTAGCGTAACTTCTGCAACTGTAACCGCTTCTGCTGGTGCTACCGTTACTCCGTCTGGTGCACAGACCGTTGCTGCAAGCCATACCTATACCTATAAGGTTATCATGGGTTCGGCTGACACCACGATCACTGTATCCGCATCTTAAGTTTTAACTTAAGACATAGAAAACCCCGAGGAAATCCTCGGGGTTTTCCTTTTGCCATTACTTAATGGCTAGGTAGGTATACACACAGGTATTCTGGTTCATGGCACAGCTGGAGTTATGCAGGACCTCAAAGCCTTCATCGGTAATGCCCAGCGCAATGCGTTCACCGTACATAACCGGAGAGCCATCGGTTGCCAGACCGCCGTACATTGCGTTGCCGTAACTGGTGTAATAGCCCTCTCGGAACAGCAGCACGGCCTTCGGACGATAGCCAAGTTTGATTTCACGGTTGACCTGACCATTGCCGACGTAATGCGATGCGGTAATCTCCGCCTTGCAGGTCAGGACCTGTCCGGCCTGTTCCAGACGCTGCTGCAGGGTGGCGTCCATATTGCTGCGCGTAGCGGCTTCCGTCTGTACCGAATTCTCGATTGCAGTGAAGCGGTCGCGCACGTCCTGCGCCAGCTTGTCGCCGTCCACACAGCCGCTCGGCAGCTTGCCCACGGACGCGTCGCGCACCTGCTTCTGCACGTTTTCAATCGCGCCCTGAACGGTCTGCGCCGGCACGCCCGCACTTTCGCGGTAGCCCATCTTGGCCGCCGCAGAGAAGTCGATCAGTGCATCGCACAGCCCGTTGAACGACTGACGCAGTTCCTCCGCCGAGGAGTCAAAGTACGCTTTCAGATCGCGTGCGGACATGTCCGGCTGGTCCGGCAGATCCACAATGCGCTTGCTGAATACCTGCTGACGATTTGCTTCGAATCCCATAAAAATTACCTCCTAAACTCGCATGGTGTTTTGATGTGAGTTATAGAATAGCCGATTTTTCTGAAATTGCAAGAAAAACTTTTGAATTTCTCAGAATTTTTTCAGGAAAGGGAATCAGAAAACCCCCGAGGAAAATTTCCTCGGGGGTTTAATTTAAGTCATCGCGCGAATTGCGGAAAACTTATTTTTAGTGCAGGTTGAATACGCCGGTATCCAGCTCGCTATCGGTGTCGATAACCATGATCTTAGTCTTGGTCGGCTGGTTCTGAGCGTCCTTCTCAACCCAGTAGATTGCGTTGGTAACGTAATCAGTGCCATCCTCACGAACGTAATCCTTCAGGTTGGTAACGGAAGCAGAAGCTACGCCGGTGCCGTCCTTGTCGTCATCGGAGGTGTTAGCGAACAGGATGATGGAATCATCATCGTCGTCGAAGGTGAGAATGTTTGCAGCCTGAGCAGCAGCAGTCTCAGCGGTAGTCTTATTTACCTTAGCAGCGCCGTTAGCCGGTGCAAAGTAAGCAGTGCCGTCCAGCTTATCGCTGTAATCGCCGTTCAGAACAACGCCGGTAGTACCGTCAGCCTTAGCAAATACCTTGTCAACGCTGATCTTGGTGTGGTTCTCAACAGTGCCGTCCAGGGAGTACTTGATAACGTCGCCGCGTGCAACATCATCGCCATCCTCGGTCCAAACCTCGATGGTCTCGGAGCCGTTCCAGATCTGGAATACGTTGTAGTCGGTCTCGTCAGCATCGGTGGACTTGGTAGCCTCGAATACGTAACCGTAGTTAACGTCGGTGCCGCCCTTTACGTTATCGGAGCCAAGGTCGGCATATACAACCTTAGCGTACGGAACACCATTGCTCTTGTCAGCCAGAACGACAGAAGAGAATACGGAAGCTTCCTTCCAGTCACGGAGATCCTTGCCGGTAACAACCTTGAAGCTGTCGGTCTTGTAACGTACGAATACAACTGCATTCTCATTGATAGCAGATACGCTACCCTTGGTCAGCTTATTGTTCTTAACATTGTTAGAAGCAACAACCGGGGTAACAACATCGTAACCAGCCTTGTACGCGCTGCCATTGATGGTATCACCAACGACCTTCAGCTTGTACTCATCACCAGACTTGGTGTAGGTTACAATCTTAATCTTAGCAGCATCAGCAGTGGTAGAACCGTCAAACTTGCCGTAGCCAGCAGTTGCAACGTCATTGCCATTGATAGCTTCGGACTTCTTCAGGGTAACAGTCTCCTCAGAGCCGTCAGCCTTCAGCAGGGTAGCCTTCCACTTGTTGCCTTCCTGATACAGCTCGGTCATCAGAGCCAGATCCTTGGAGCCAGCGTCAGCGTCGTCAACGAGCAGGCAGTAGCCGCCCTTAACAACGATGGATACGGTAGCATTCAGGGTCAGGTCAGCAGCGTCAGAGTTAGTAACGCCTGCCATCTCGTAAGTGGTACCATTAACGGTAACCTTGTAATCAGCAGCGGTGATTGCATTCTTGGTGCCGGTAATCTTACCGGTAACAACGTCCAGCTTGGTTACGCCAATCTTGTCAGCGGAGGTGTTAACAGCCTTAGTAACTGCAACATAGTCATCCTTGGCAATACCATTGTACCAAACAGCATCGTCGTCCTTCAGCTTGCTGCTGAAGTTCTGAGTGTTGCTGGAGTTCTTGTAGGATACGTTGATGTAATCAGAGCCAACATAAGTAACCTGAGCGATTGCAAAGGTCTTGATGTCGAGCAGGTTGATCTTGTTGTTGTCAGTGTTGGAGATAGCGGAAGCGTCGAAAGCCTTAGCCAGACCGCTTACGTTGCTCTTAACATACTTAACCAGATCATTGCGGTTGGTAGCAACTGCAGAACCGTCAACCTTAACCAGGTTGGTCTTGTCAGCAGTTGCCTGCTTAGCTGCATCAGAGCCGATAGAAGCAGCGGTAGTAGCAGTGCCAACAGTGTACTTGGTGCCGTCCAGCTTCAGCTTGTCGCCGTCATCGCCGAAATCGCCCAGCAGGCCGTTAACAACCTTGTTGGAGTCGGTCAGAGCGAATACGCCGTAAACTTCGTCGGTATCCTTGTACAGAACCTTAACCTTGTTGTTCTTCAGAGAACCATAATCCTTGGAAATCTTGGTGAAAGACTCCTCAGCCGGATTCAGCTTAACATTCTTAGAACCATCCTGCTTGGTGATGGAAGTAACGGTAGCACCGTAGGTATCCTTGCCGTCTTCCTTAGCGAAAGAGGTCAGGATGCCTTCAACAGAGTGCAGGCCCATGTACTTCTCGCCGATGGTCTTGTTGTCGTCACCGTTGTAGTTCTGGTTGGTGTAAGCGTCATCGCGCCATACAACAGTAGCGGTGTCGATTGCATTGTAGATCAGCTGTGCAGCATACTGACGCGGGCACGGACCGGTAAAGGAAGTATTAACATCCTCGAGCAGGCCATTCTCGTCTGCCAGTGCATTGGTCTTTGCAGCCCAACCTGCGCCTACCAGACCTGCCTTGTTAGCGTCGTAGCCGAGGGTTACGAGCAGCATCTTAGCAGCTTCCTGTGCAGTTACAGTTGCATTCGGAGCAAAAATAGTGTTGGACTTACCAGCGATAATGCCCAGGGACTGGCAGTACTTGATGTAGCCGCGTGCCCAGTGAGAGCCAATATCGGTGAAGGAAGTCTTGTCGTCGTTGTACGCAGAAGCGTCAGACTTGCCGGTACGCAGAACATAGATCATCTTTGCCATCTGCGCACGAGTTACGGTAGCGTTCGGCTGGAAGGAGCCGTCTTCGAAACCTTCGATGATGCCCAGCGATACCAGAGTGTCCACAACATCAGCGTCAACCTTAATGTCGGCCTGATCCGTGAACGCTGCACCAGCAAACATGGTGAACGCGCAAGCGAACGCCAGCACCAGTGCGAGAATCTTTTTGAGATTCTTCATAGGGGAATTCCTCCTTATAAAATTTTTCGAGTTTTCACTCGTCGATAAGTATATTACCATAGTCAAACACAAGGGTCAAGCGCAGTTCACCATCCGTAACATGAATGTAACATTACGTGTAATATTATAACTGACACCGTTGCATTTCTTAATGTCTACGCTATACTATATATAATAAGGAATATAATAGTGAAAGAAATTGCTCATAAAATACAGGCTAAGTAACCGTCAAACCTTCCACATATCCCACCGTGTGAGATAATAGAAGTAGCGGGAAGTTTCGGAACGATCCGAAACAATCTAGCACTGTTTCGGGAGAGATGGCAATGACATCAACAGAATTAAAACATCAGGCACACATTGCAAAATAGACAGAACTCATAAAAGAATGCCGCAGCAGCGGATTTCTGGTTAAAACGTGGTGCAAGCAGGCCCAAATTACACCGAGCGCTTATTATCGGTGGGAGCGGAACGTGTTGGCAAGTGCCGAAACGAATTGTCATTCGGAGAAAACGACTTTCGCAGAAGTGCCGGTGTCGAAACTGGTGAGCCGAAACGTTTGACATCTTCCACGACGCTCCGTATCGGCGAAGCCAGTCTGGATATTTATTCCAGATACGATATGAATCAGCTGAAACTGCTAGTTGAAATTCTGAAGGCTTTTCTATTGACAAACACAGTGAAGCACGTTGTTCGTTATCCATAATATGGTTCATATTGTTAAACGCACAAAGCTATAAAATATTCTTGATTCTCGACAATATTCTTTTAAAACACGATTTAGTCTCTGTTTTTAGATTTTCATATGCATCTCAAAAAGATTCTCGCACTGGTGCTGGCGTTTGCTTGTGCATTCACCATGTTCGCTGGTGCAGCGTTCACGGATTCGGCTGACATTAAGGTTGACGCTGAAGTTGTGGACACTCTGGTTGCTCTGGGCGTAGTAAATGGCTACGACGATGGCTCTTTCAAACCCAACGGCACCGTAACTCGTGCGGAGATGGCGAAGATGATCTACGTCCTGCGCACCGGTAACTCTGACGCTTCGGCGTACAACGACGACAAGACCTCTTTCACCGACATTGGCTCCCACTGGGCTCGCGGCTACATCAAGTACTGCCAGTCTCTGGGCATCATTGCTGGTAAGTCTTCCACCATCTTTGCTCCGAATGCAACTGTAACTGCTCAGGAAGCTGCAAAGATGCTGCTCGTAACTCTTGGTTACGATGCTGAGAAGGCTGGTCTGGTAGGTGCAGGTTGGGCTGCAAAGACCAACGCACTGGCAGACGAAAATGGCCTGCTGGAGGACGTTAACACTTCCTTCACCGGTCCGTGCCCGCGTCAGTACGCTGCACAGCTGATCTACAACGCAATCGACACCGCTACTGTTGTATGGCGCGACGATGCTTACACCAACGTTAACGTTCTTGGCGCTGACAATCAGACCATCGGCGAGAAGTACATGGGCCTGAAGTATGCTACCGGCGTTCTGATGGCTTCTGGTAAGGTTGGCCTGGACGGCACCGGCGCTTCTGAGGCTCTGGTTGTCAAGGCTGACGAGAAGCAGACCGTTCTGGGTACTGAGTACTCCAAGAACTCTCTGATCAAGTTCGTTGACATCAAGAACGATTACTCCGATCTCCTCGGCATGAACGTTAAGGTTATGTACAAGGATAAGGACAAGGTTTACGGCGTTTACGCTACCGATGACAACGATGTAAACATCGCTGCTCTGGCTTCTGACCTGGACACCGTTTCCGGCGAGGCTAAGTTCAAGGTTGACGACGTTAAGTACAAGGTTAACGACAATGGCATGATCATCTACACCATCGGCGTAGATGCTGACGGCGATGTTGTTATCAACCCGACCAAGGTTGAGAACACTGCAGCTGATATCAAGTCTAAGATCTCTGCGATCAAGGACAACGATATGGAGATCACCGTTGTATCCAACGACAACGATGAGAAGGTTGACGCTATCTTCGTTAACAACAAGACCTTTGCTAAGCTCACCACTGTTAACAGCACTTCCGTTTCCTACAAGCCGGTTCTGCTGGACATGAAGGGCAACACCACTGGTTCTGCTGTTAAGCTCGACCTCGAGGATGACGAGCCGGAAGTTTACGACGGCTACAAGAAGGACGACTACGTATTCGTAGGCGCTGACCTGTTCAACGATTCTGTTGTTATCGAGAAGGCTCAGACCATCTCCGGCAAGAGCGAGTCCTTCAAGTCTGACTCCATCAAGATCGACGGCAACTGGCACGACTATGTACTGGGCATGAAGGATGCTAATAACAAGTACTCCTACACTGCTAAGTCCGGCAAGACCTACACCGCTTACGTTTACGGTTCTTACGTTTACTACCTGACCGGCGAGTCCGGCTCCGGCTCTGACGTAGACACCCTGCTGGTTAAGTCCGTTGGCGACTACCAGAAGATGGACAGCGGCGTTGAGACCAAGGTTTACTTCGAGGATGGCACTGAGAAGGTCATCAACGTTAAGACCGTTGTTGTTCCGACCACTGGCTTCGATCAGGAAGACTACGACAAGGACAACACTGAGTCTGTTAACAAGGCTGACGTTTACCGTGAGGATGGCAAGACCAGCTACTACAAGGCTCTGAATAACCCCACTAATATTGCTTCTGTTCTGACCGCTGACACTCTGTACGCTTACGAGCAGGACGGCTCTGACTACACCCTGTTCGCTCTGAACAAGGGCCACTATGCTTCCAACGATGTTAAGGCTACGACCACCGTTTCCTACAGCGACAAGACCGAGACCTTCTCCGGCACCGAGGCTGAGGACGCAGCTCCGATCTTCCTGAAGTACAGCGACGATTCCTACAAGGTAATCACCGGCGCAGCTCTGAAGAACTACAAGTCTATGACCGGTTCCGGCAACTCTGTTCTGCTGGCTGACGACGACAACGTTGTTGCTGCATACATCGATCTGGGCTCCACCGGCCTGAGCAGCTCCGATACTCTGTACGGCGTTGTTAAGAAGGCCTACAAGGGCACCGAGTCTGACGGCACTGACACCGTTGTTTACCTCGACCTGATCACCTCTGAGGGCCTGAAGACCCTTGAGACCGAGGAGACCTCTTACGGCAATCTGGCCAAGGGTGCTATCATCTCCTTCACCGGTACTTACGAGAAGGCTAACGACGACATCACTGTTGTTTCCAACACCCAGAAGTCTGAGACTGTAGCATCTGGCAGCACTGCAGCTAACGCTGAGTCCCAGGGCTACATTGCAATCAGCAATGACTGGTCTGATTCCAGCAAGCTGATTCGCTCTTACCAGGGTCTGTCCTTCAACGGCGGCACCGCTTACAACATCGCTGCTGGTAAGGTTGTATCCGATTCCGTAGTCATCAACATTGATGAGGACGATTACGTTGCTGACGACGCTACTCCGTCCAAGGCTGAGGAGCTGAAGGCTGACAACGGCTACTACGCAAACGCATTCGTTATCGTTAACAAGGATAACGAGATCGATCTGCTGGTATACGAGACCAACAACCGCATCAAGGACGGCAACAACAACGAGGTTACCCTGACCAACCATGCTGACGTTGCTGCAATCTCTGCTGGCACCGGTCTGCCGACCGATTCCGACAATGTTGAAACTGTTAAGGCTGGTTACACTGTATCTGGTCTGGGCACCGGTCTGGTTGGCAAGGTTGCCACCAAGCTGACCGACGATAAGGACAGCAACAAGGCTATCAGCGCTGGCGATACCGTTACCGCTACCCTGACTGTAACCGCAGATACCGGCTATCAGCTGAGCGCTAAGGCTCCGGCTCTGGCTGGCTGGACTGTTGCTTCTGAGTCTGCTTCTCAGTGGGTTTACACCATGAACATCACTGTTGCGGCTTAAACAACATTTACTGTGATTACACAGGAATAAAGAACCCCCGAGGAACCTCAATGTCACTTAGCTAAAAACAAAAGAGTATAGTAATCCACGGGAAACGACAGCGCACAGCGACGCGAAAGCGAGCTGTGCGCTGTTTTTCTGTTTTGAGAACATGCCAATAACGTATACTTTTGATTGCGAAATCTGCTACTGCCTGAATCGCATCTTCGTGTGTCTTTTTTACTGTTTGGGGCTTCATAGCCATTCCTCCCTCGTAGTTTGGTGAGTCAACATACACCTCTACCACAAGGGCCCCTTTGCTAACACTAATGTTAGCAAAGGGGCCTCACAAAATGGTATATTTGTCAAGATTTATTTGATTGATTATAAAAAATCCTCCTACCTTCTCATTTTTGAAGGCAGGAGGATTTGTCAGCTTAACTTACTGACATTGCCGAGTTCCTCGGGGTTTTTAATTGTAATTCGATAGAAATTACTTGGAAGCAGCCTGGAAAGCACCGTCAGCTACAGTTACAACAATCTTGTCAGTAGCAGTTGCACCAGCGATGGTGAAGGTGTACAGATTACCAGACAGAGTACCGTTTACCTGAACCGGAACACCATTCTTGGTAGCGGTAACGCCCTTAGCGTCCTTAACGGTAGCGCCCTTAGCAACAGTCAGAACAACAGTAACGGTGTTGTCGTTTGCGTTGCGGTCGGAAGCAGCAGCGGTAACCAGATCCTTATCAGCTACCTTTACAGCAGCGAAAGCGGTGGTGTAGTCAGCCTTCTCGGTGGTCGGAGTGGTAGTAGTACCCTTATCCTCCCAGTCGAACTTGCCGTTTACGTCGATAACCAGCAGCTCCAGATCGGTGTCGTCAGCCTGGAGAGCCTGGTCGAGGATGTAAGCAACGTTGTTGATGAACTTGCCGTTGGTATCCTTCTGAGCCTTCTTCAGAACATCGCCGTAGGTGTAGGAGATGCCGATAGCGTCATCATCCTCGCTGGAGTCAACAACCAGAACCTTGGTGTCGGAAGTTACATTCAGCTTGTTGCCGTTAACAGCGATGAACTTAGCGTCGGAAGCCTCGTTAGCACCAACTGCAATCTTATCCTCATCCGGAGTGGTGTTCGTAACGTCCTCGATCTTGCCGTAGCTGTCGTCAACATCCTGGATGTACTTGTTGCTGTCAACGGTGGAGTAGCCGATAACGGTACCCTTTGCACGATCGGAAGCAGTGCCGTTCTCCTCAAGTACGGTCAGGTTCTCAGAACCATTCCAGATGGTGTAGGAGATGTCGCCGTTAGCCTTCTTAACAGCATCAGCGGTGATGTAAGCGTAGTTGTCGTTAGACTTGCCGTTTACGCCGCTCAGCTTGTCAGAAGCCTGGACAGCAGCAACACGAACACGATTCAGACCGTTGGTCTTCTTGGTGAAGACGGTCTTAGCGCCAACAGCGGTATCAACACCCTTAGTCAGGTTGTTGAACTGCTTGCCGGTGATGGTCTTGGAAGAACCATTGGTGGTGTAAACGATGATTACTGCATCATCAGCAACCTTGGTGCCATTGATTTCAGACTTGGTCAGGTCAACCTTCTTGAAACCAGTAGCAGCCTGGTAAGCGCCCCACAGCTGAGTCTGGTAGCCGTTGTACTTCTTACCAACGGTAGCGCCATTGTCAGTGGTGGACTCCAACTCTTCCAACTTAGCCTTGGAATCGGAACCAGAAACCTTGTAAGCACGGCCCAGCTGAGTGTCCTTGCCAGCAATGCTGTTCTTAGCATCGGTGTCGATGGTTACGGTCTTAACAGTACCATCGAAGTAACGCAGCTTAACCTGGTCGCCGTACAGAGTGGTGCTGCCGCCGTTGCCGATTACTACTGCAACGTTAGTCGGCAGACCGCCATTGCCGTCGTCGGTATCAGCGTTCAGGATAACGCCGTTGTAAACGTATGCCTTAACGGTATCGCCTACGGTTACATCGTCGTAGCCAGAGTCGTCGTTGATAGCAATGTTGTACCAAGTATCAGCGATCTGATACTTCTTGTAGGTCTTATCCTTGTCCTTGGAACCATTGAAGGTGTCAGTAACAACGTTAGCCTTAACGATGTTCTTGCAGTCGCCATACATGTTGTAAGACATTACTGCGTAATCATCAGTCTTGATCTCCTTGTCGATGTTCTCATCTTCGAACTTGTAGGAAGTACCAGCGAAGTTAATTTTATCGGAAGATACGTTGTTTACCTTGCCACCAATCTTCTCAAATACGATAGCGGTATCGATTTTGCCATCAGCATCGGAATCAACGAAAGAAACCTCAGACAGAGAGGTGTTACCAGTGATGGAAACGCCAGTCTTGGTGTACTCGGTGTGAGCAGTGCCCTTGTCGAACCAAGTGTAAGCAACAGTGTCGGTAGAAACGCCGTTCACGCCAACAAAGGTCAGTGCAACTTTCTTGTCGATGGAGTAGGACTTGCCGTCAAACTTGATCTTGTCGCCGTCCTTCTCAACACCATTCATCAGAGTGGTGTAAACGGTGTTGTCAGAGATAGCGTAAACGCCCAGAACATTGTTGGTCTTGCCATCCTTGAACATTACCTTAACTTTCTGGCCCAGCAGAGAGGTGTAATCGGTGTCAACCTTGGTGAACTTAGCATCACTCGTCTTTGCAGACTGATGATAGTTATCAGAATCATAGCTGCTATCAATCTTGATGGTCAGTGCATCCTTGGAGATGGAAACCAGAGTACCATAGTCTGCACACAGACCCATGTAAGCGTGACCTACGGTCTCCTTAACGCCGCCGTTCAGAACGTCGTCGAAGGACTCGGAGTCCTTGGACCACTTAACACGGTTGGTGTCGAGGGTGTTGTAGATCATCTGAGCTGCGTACTGGCGCGGCAGACCCTGCTCGAGAGCAGCGTTAACGTCGTCCAGAATGCCAGCAGCGCCAGCGTACTTCAGGGTGTTGGTGCGCCATGCAGAACCGGTCAGACCAGCCTTGTCGGTGTCATAACCAGCTACAACCAGCAGCATCTTAGCAGCTTCAACGCCGGTTACCGGAGAGTCCGGATCAAACTTGTTGTTGCCCTTACCAGCGATAATGCCCTGGGACTCGCAGAACTTGATGTAGCCCTTTGCCCAGTGGTTGCTGATGTCAGTCAGCTTGGAATAGTTGCTCTGATAAGCAGAGTCGTCGATCTTGTTGTTGCGTACAACGAAGATCATCTTGGCCATTTCCGCACGGGTAACGACCTTGTTCGGCTGGTAAGAACCATCGGTGTAACCGGTGATTACGCCCAGCGAAGAAAGCATGTTCACAGCGTCAGTAGCCTTGATGTCGGCCTGATCCGTGAACGCCGCACCAGCGAACATGGTGAATGCACAAGCAAACGCCAGCACCAGTGCGAGAATCTTTTTGAGGTTGCATATGAAAAAACTAATCTGAAAGAAAAGAATGATGAAAAATTAAAAATATAGTGTATTTATAACTTTATATAGGGAAATTAGCGCAAGAAATATGTTCCAAAATAAAACATAAAGAGTAAATTTACATAAGCAAATACGAAAAGAAAAAATTTTTTTTGAAAAATTTAGTGTTCGCCAACAGCATATATAAAATGTAGATAAAAGTAAAACACCAGAGTATTAGATATTCCATGGGATAATAAAGGACCTGTATCTAAACGTACAGGTCCTTCGTGGGTAAGGAAATCTGAGCGCTCCCATCTCTCTAATGCAACTTAAAAGTAGGGGAGCCACAGCCTTAAAAAATTTAAGTGTATACAGGATAACATAATTATTGAACAAATGCCATTGAGATTTTGAAATATCTATATGATTTAATATGTCTACGGTATGTGTAACGGCAGGGACGTAGAAGGTACACTGCTGAAAAGTGCAGGTTTCGGGGCCCCTCACTAATTCTTTGAGAAACAAATCATACGTCATAAAGAACTTTTAAGAGATTTATTTACTTTGCGGCGTTATCCCGCTCCATAGCCTCTCGAATGGCGCGCTTGATGAAAGCCGTGGTGGTTTCACCTTGCGCTTTCGCGTGTGCTTGAATCACAATACGCTCGCCCTTGGGGACACGAAAGCGGACTTCGTCTGTCTTTTCTTTTTGCCATTTTGCAGTTGCTCGCATTTGTGCTTCGGTTGCCGGCATTTCTTCACCCCCAAAATATCATACTAAAGATTTACTATGAAAAATATAGTAAATCTGCCGTATAAGTAGCACTAAATTTTGGACATAATGCATATTGTACAAGTGCAACTTATACTGTATAATCTTATCAGAAAATAAAAAACGGCAGTACTTGGAAGCGCCAACTTCCAAGTACCTGCGCAGGTGACCTAACCACCTACACAACGGAAAACTCCGCACCGCAGTATTAGTATACCCTTTTTTTAAGGGTTGCACAAGACCTTTGTTAGTGCTATATTTATACTTCTTTCTGCTGTATGATTTTGACACCGTGTAGGCTCTATATTGCCTGCACGGTTTTATTTTCGCTCAAAATCACATATAGAAAGAGGCGAAATTACGATGAAGAAGAATTCCTTCGCAGATATGCAAATGCTGCACTGGAAAGATTACGAGTTCGAGTGTCAGCGGCTGACCTTTCCGAACGGCAGACAAATTCGTTTGACGGACAGCCAGAGCAGGCGGGTACAGACGCAGTACACACAGTATATCGATCAACATCATCACGCACCGCGCATGGGAGATTTTATTTTCCCGAGCAAGGAGGCGAGGTCATGGGTATAACTTTACGGGAATGGTCGCAGCAGTGGCTGGAGGTTTACGTTAAGCCGGTAGCCAAGCCGAGCGGCTACGAGCACTACTATGATAACCTGCACAAACATATCCTGCCGAAATTGGGTGACATGCCCTTGGAAAGCCTGACTACCGCCGTGGTACAGCACTTTCTCAACGAGGAATCCCTGCAGGGCAATCTGCGGACCGGCGGCGCGCTGAGCGCAAAAAGCATCAAAAATATGCGCGTTGTGCTGGATGTTTGCTGTAAGCGTGCTGTTGCGGACGGTATGATGCCCGCAAATCCGGTTGCTGCGACCGTATATACGCATTGCCGCTCGAAGAAACACAATATTATGAGTGATAGCGATCAAAAAGTGCTCGAAAAGTGGCTGTTTTCTGATCTGTCGCTTAATAATGCAGGTATTATCTTAGCATTGTACAGCGGTATGCGTCTGGGTGAAGTCTGTGCTGCACGTTGGGGTAATTACGACGCGATGAGCGGCACGCTGCATATTACACAGACCGTACGCCGGGTGATGGTTGATCCTGCGGCAGAGTATGGCAAGCGGACGGAACTTATCTTCAGCTCTGCGAAAAGCGATGCTTCTGAGCGAGATCTGTATCTGCCGGAAGTACTGCAGGGTTTGCTTACCGTACAGTATCAGCGGTTCGAATCTCTTTTTAAGCGCACGCCGAATGCTGATGATTTCATCATCTATAATACAGTCGGTGGTGTAATGGATCCGGACCATCTGAGCAGTTACTGGGGCGATGTACTGGACGGTCTTGGTCTGCCGCACGTTCGTTTTCACGACATTCGGCACACGTTTGCCACCCGTGCGATCGAGCAGGGTATCGATGTTGCAACAGTTGCGGGTCTGCTTGGACACGCGGATGTAACCACGACCACGCACTACTACGTTCACCCGCGCGATGCTTCGATGCGAAAAGCAATGGCGGCTGTCGCACCGGTCGGAGCAGTTACACACGCATGGCAGAATACCCGATTATTTGCACCGAAAAGCGCTGAAGAGAAAGTACCTGAAGCGGCAAGGCGTGTGCATCGCCGTCGCAAGCACATCGCAGAATGCGGTTAAGCAAAATGCTTAAAAATCAGAAAGTATAGGAGAATCGATATGAAAGAATATAAGTATATATGTAAACTCTGCAAGAAACACCCCACAAGTGAGGGGAATCAACTGTGCTCAGAGTGCCGAAATAAAAAAATGGGTGATACACAGCGTTGTATTATTTGTGGGAATATGCATACCGCTGCACCGGATGGCATTTGCTACAAATGTCGTCGAGCACACCCTATGGATCTTGCTGACTCTGTTGCATTTTTGAGGGGAACATCCGTGAGGCTTGGGCTTGCATGGACGGTTTGGCGGGCGTGGGCCGTTGGCCGGTCCTATGAAGAACTCTTTGAGAAGACAGCACCGATCGAGGAAGATATGCATCTCATCAGCGACATTGTTTCTATGCTCGAATTTGGAATGGCAATTGATAGAATTATACATTAAATAGTAAGAATGTACAGCATTTTGTACGTATTCCTCGCATAAACGGGGGACAGAACAATCCCCAAAGCAGAGGATAAACCCTTTGCTTTGGGGACTGTTTATTGAGGTAAGAAGCGTATGCTTTGCAGAGTAGCAGATACTATGCTATACGATTGTCGCCTAAAAGCAGCGATTTTATGCCTTTAATTTCTCAAAACGTCAGCCGCATCTGATGCCACCGGACATTTCCGTGCGTGGATTTCTCGGACACGCCTTCGTCGACAAAGCCGAATTTTGCGTAGTACGCAATGAGCCGCTCCTTGCAGGTCAGCACAAGTCCCTTGCGGCCCTGCTGTCTGGCATCGGCGATGGCACGGCGAATCAACTCACAGGCATGGCCGCGTTTGCGGTACTCCGGCAGGGTATTGACACCGAAAATCATCTGCCATGCACCGTTTTCGTTGTGCATACAGGCGTTTTCGTACATTGCATCGGTCAAATCCGGCTCGTCCGTGACAAACCCATCGACAAACGCAATCAGCTTGTCGGCGTCGTACAGCAGCCAGAAGTGATTGCCGTAATACTTAATCCGCTCGACAAATTCCTGCTCGGTTGCCGCTTCTGCCGGCGGAAAGCAGGCGGCTTCTGCCGCGGCGATGGCAGCAATGTCTTTTTCTTCTGCATAGGTAATCTTCATTCTGTATTCCTTCTCAGCGGATAGGGAGAATATTCGCTGTATGTTACTTTTCTCTCAGCATACCACGCTTTTGAGCGCGAAACAAGAAAAATCACTATGCTAAATACGCAATATCTTGTGCATAAATCGGAGTGAGAGCGGCATCTGCACGGAGTTTCAGCGACACTTTCACGTAATAGAGCGACATCTTCTCCTTTTTCGGGTAATGAAAAAGCTGTACTCATTTGAGAACGGCTTTTGACCTATGCATCGGCAAAAAACAATCCGACTCATTCTGTACTTCTGTATATTTCTTGCCGATAATATGGTATACTATAAATACAGCTATCCCGCTCGGAGGTGAGCATATGAACTATCTTTCTGTTGCAGAAACAGCGAAAAAGTGGAATATTTCCGAACGAAGTGTGCGAAATTACTGTGCACAGGAACGTATTCCGGGTGCTGTGCTGATCGGCAAAACATGGCACATTCCCGAGAATGCGGAAAAGCCTGCTCGTAGTAACGGCAAAAAAACGCCTGTCAAAACATTGCTTTCCATTCTGCAGGAAGAAAAACGAACCAAGTATGCTGGAGGCATCTATCACAAAACCCAAATCGACCTGACCTATAACTCTAACCATATCGAAGGCAACCGCCTGACGCATGACCAGACACGCTATATCTTTGAAACAAATACCATCGGTGTGGAAAACGAAGTGCTGGATGTGGACGATGTGATTGAAACCTCGAATCACTTCCGTTGCATTGATCTAATCATCGATCATGCAGCAAGCACGCTAAGCGAGCATTTCATCAAAAAACTGCACCATATTCTGAAAACCGGCACCAGCGATTCCCGTAAGGACTGGTTCGCCGTTGGCGAGTATAAGCGCTTGCCCAATGAGGTCGGCGGTATGCAGACCTCACTTCCAGAAGAAGTTGCCGATAGAATGAAAGCTCTGCTATCTGACTATAATGCCGTTCCTAAAAAGACACTGGACGATATTCTGGATTTTCACGTGCGCTTTGAGCGTATCCACCCATTTCAAGACGGCAACGGCTGCGTTGGACGGCTTATCATGTTCAAGGAATGTCTCAAATACAACATCGTTCCGTTTATCATAGAAGAAAACCTTAAGCTGTTTTATTATCGCGGTCTCAAGGAATGGTATAACGAAAAGGGATATCTCACGGATACCTGCTTAACCGCACAGGATAAATACAAAGCCTATCTTGACTATTTCCGTATCCCCTACGAAAAGTGAACCAGGGAAGCCGTTCTCATTCGAGAACGGCTTCTACTGTACCGGCTATCTTACATAATATGGCTCATATTTTAGGAAACAGCTTGTACAAATCTCTCCTAAAAGTTGCTCTTATCCCATTGTACCAGATGAGCAGCTTTGCTCACGCCGCCGAAATAATTGAAAGCATGAGCATGACAGTTCAGCCAGTTCTCTGTTTTCATGTCATCGCAGGCTTCCGCATAGACATAACAGCTGCACGGGAGCACCGCTACAAACAGATAGGCCGCACTCTGTGCGCCAGTAACTGAGTCATATACCGGGACAGTATCTCCGGCCCAGTCAACCTGGATTGCATCTCCCGGCTTATGCTGAATGCGCATGGTTGCCTTGGTAATGCGAGCCCATTTGCGGTATTTATCACCAAACTGTGTACTCATGTACGGCGTGCGGCTGCTTTCGTAGCACTTACGGCAGTATTCTTCCCATAAAAGCGTCAGCGTAACGTCGGGATTGGCCAGTTCGCAGTGGATGTACGGATAATCGGGTTCCACGTAAGTGCTGATTTTCTGGTACTTGTCCGGGAAAAGGATCCGCTCCAGTTCGGCGTTGGTAATGTCCTCGTCAAGGGGCCAGTGAATATTGTGTTTAGTCGCTTCTTTCAGGATGACACGCACTGTGTGATCTGAGCTATGATTTGTCACATGCTGATTGCACATGTGTTAAGTCATTATATCGTGAATTCAAAAGGTTGTCGCTGCGTTCCGGCGAGGTGCCGCTATTTCTCCGGCAAGATGTCGCTGAAAGTCTGTGCAGGCGCCGCTGTATGGGCGGTTTATGCATCTTGCTGCTATTGCAGGCTATTTAGTCGGATTTTACAATTTCAATCGGTCAAATTTCAGAATATCATTCAGTCAAATTTGAAAAGTCTAATCCGTCAGATTTTATAAGAATCAATCATACCACATCTTCTAAAAAATTGGAGAATGAGGGTTGATTTTCAGGCTGAGAGTATATATAATAGTTACAGCATCAAAAAACGATTTATAGTTTTTGTACGGGGCGGCGTTGCGACGGCGTCCTATTTTTTTATAATAAAAAGGTGCCTAATGATGGATCAGAAGCGACTTGAATATCTCCGTTAGGTGGAGAGGCATGCAGATGAAACCGGCTGGGTTGCTCCGCTGACCCAAGAAGATAAGGACCATTTTGCTTATTTGAGAAAGGTTTTCAAACGCTATAATATTGCTCCTTCTAAAGCAACCCCAACGGAGTATGACTTTGTGGTCAGAGTGGCAGAAAGTGAGTTCTATTCGCGATAGGGTAAAACTAAAACAGATATAATAAAAATAAGGAATTATTTTAATCAGTGAGGACAGAAATTGAAGTGTCCCAAAAAAGTTAGACAAAAATTCAACGCAAAAATTGTTCAAGCAGCTGAAAGGGTTTGCTGGCAGTTGGCAAGAGGTATTTATTCTAAATATGCGAGTGCTGCAAACTTGCTGTTGAATTTTACAGCAGAATGGGATATGCTATGTTTGAAAAGAGCTGATAGATGTGCCGAATATTAAACCCATTTCTGACCTGCGAAATTACAGCGAGGTACTGCATGATGTGGCTGTGGGTGCTCCTGTCTTTTTGACGAAGAATGGGCGCGAACGGTACGCCATCGTGGATATGCAGGACTATGAGAAAACACAGGCAACTATCCGCCTGATGAACGAGCTTGCAAAAGGCCGTCACTCTGGCGAAACGGAAGGCTGGCTGACAACGGACGATATGAGGGCGCACTTCCGCGCAAAAGCGAATGAAGAATAAAATTCATTATTCGCCCGAGTCCCGCCGTGATTTGGATGATATTTGGGATTATATCGTATCGGAGCTTCAAAACCGTTCTGCTGCGGAGCATGTGGTCGATCGCATTATGGATGCGGTTGACCAGTTGAAAAACTTCGCAGAGATGGAAACCCTATTATCCTCTATTGCAGACGTCGGTACGGACTATCGTTTTCTTGTCAACGGCAATTATATGGTGTTTTACCGTGTGCAAGACAGCGATGTCCACATTGACCATGTTCTGTATGGCCGCAGCGATTACATGAGCGCCTTGTTCAAAGACCTACTACGTGAAAAAAACCGAATAAATTAAAATCGGCAAGTTTCACCAGAAACTTGCCGATTTTTCCCTCTGTAATTACTTTTTTGCTTTATCTGTAAGCTCTATTTGTTTGCTAAAGCTATCTGGATTTTCGATTAGCTTAGGTAATAGCTGAAGCATCATTTGGTTAGCGAACTGTTCATTTTGAGGAGTATTTTGTTGGCCAACCGCATCGGACGCGGTCTTTTCTGCGGTCTTAATTTGCAGCTTTTCAAAACTTCATCATCATTTTTTCGATTTGAAAGGCCACTTGGATAGTAATACCGCTTGAAATCATTCCACCGTATATCTTTATATCCACAGGCAAGCGCTATCTCTTCAAGCAATTTTATGTATCTATCATTAAGTTGTTGTGGGTTTGAAGAAGGTTAGTCTGCTTCATCCATATAGGACTTCCAAGCTTGTCTAACTCTCTGATTTTTGTGAAAAATTACATCAATTGAGTTAAGCGATTTAACATTTTCTTCTTCAGAAATTAAAATGATGTATTCACCATCCCTGGGATGGCTACTATCATTATAAGGATTGAATTACATAGGCAGGTAGCAAATCGGCTGTTCAAAAACGGAATGCGGCCGGTTTGCTCCGCAAACTCGGTCGTTTAGCTTCACAATATACAGCAAGACCTGCTGCACTCGCTTGCACAGTAAAAAAGGACGCTTGAAGCGTCCTTTTACTATTGCTGTTTGTGTCGAATTTTGTTATGCTCGTAGCAAGGCACTGTTCCAGATAGCAGGCGGTTAGTCACTCCCTTGTAAAGGGGGTGTTGCGCATGGGCAAGAAACTTTTGCGTTTCTTTGTATGCACAGCAGTTTTGCTCTACATACTCACTATATATGCGAAATGACCGCCTTTCCCTGACAAGTAAAGCGGTCATTTCTTGATACGATTTTCTTAAAGGGCTAACCGTCTGTGGACAGTGCCCTTTTATTGTCTTTAGTATAACTGTTTTGTATGGCGCTGTCAAGCTGTCTGTTGCCAGGGGGAAAGCTGATAGTAGCCGTGCAGACGTTGTTCTTTATTTGTTCTTTACGGTGCAGATATAGTATCCGGCAGGCAACAGCACATACAATATATAGCGTATATGATGTGATGGCATATACAGTATATTGCACTATGGACGGCTGTAATACACTTGCAATCACTCATAACCCGGAGGCTACAGGTTTAAGTCCTATCCCTGCAACCATGTTTAACCGTTGATTTCGTAAGAAATCAACGGGTTTTTGTGCTTTTTAAAGAGTTTAAAGGAACGAAGATAGGCGCTCTAGCCCCAATTGTACCCCAACGGGGATAAAATGAGAGTGGGATTTGCTGGTTTTCGTTTGTGCGATAGGTATAATGACAATAGAAGTTTTTTGAATTTATTCCCGCGCGAATAGAATATTGAAGTGCCCCCAAAAAAAGTTAGACAATCCTCCATACCGTAATATCAACTAATTTCGCAACCTTTTTAAATATTCGGTTGATGTTGACTCCATATAAATTAAAAGGGAGACTACAACACCGCGATGCTGTGCGTCTCCCCCTTATGACTGATTTTATCGTTGTCCGCCAACACTCCAGCCCATACGTCTGGAATCACAATCAGGTTTTATCGTTGCCTGCCAACCCTCCGGTTTATACACCCGGATTCTCTATCGGATTTAAGGTGTCAGCCGCACCAGCAGGATGTCGCCTGCTTTCCTATTTATAGTATATTCGATATATGGTTTTTAATCAACCAGTTTTGAGAATTCTCTTTTGAAATTTCGTTTTATAAAGTGCATAAGCGCAGCGCTATCAGTAGCTTAGCTGAGAAGCGGTAGTGGAGATGTAGGTCTGCGACGGATCTTAACTCTAATATTGTATCTTAACTTGAAAAGAGTTATGATGCAGCAAAAAGAGTTAACTGCGCAAGTAGACAGCTCTTTCTTCACACGTTTCGTTGACTTTTCCACTGGAAATGCATATAATGAAAATGGACAGAGGGCGTCATCCCTCTGGTGCGGCTGGCACCTAAAATCCGAAATTGATGCCGGACTTTGGGCCGGAATGTTGGCGGGCAACGGAAAAACCCGATAGCGATGCAGTAGAATGGTCTTTGATCAGATGGAACTGTATGTCGGCGGACGACAGAAAAACCAGTTATGAAGAGAAGACATGCGGCATGAAGTGACCCCAAAAAGTTAGACAATATTTTGAAGTAAAAATTGTTCAAGCAGCCGAAAGGGCTTGCTGTCTGTGAATTGCAGGCGGCAAGCCCTTTAGCTTTGCCTTGATCCTGCGGTTGTTGTAGTAATCCAGATATTCAACGAGTTCCTGTTTGAAGTGCTCCATGGACTGAAATTCTTGCAGATATAGCAGCTCACTTTTGAGCAGCCCAAAGAAAAATGGAGAATGAGGTTTGTTCCGTCTGGAATTTTTGCAAATGCCTCGTTCAGCATGGTTGTCACCATGCTGAGCACAGGGCGATCCGATATGGTATAGCTGACCAGATCGCTGCTGTGCAGATCGAGAATTGGGGACAGATACAGCTTCTCCCCAAACAAACTGAACTCTGTCACATCGGTGACCCACTTCTGGTTTGGCTTGTCCGCATGAAAATCTCGATTCAGCAGATTTGGTGCGATTTTGCCCACTTCTCCCTTGTAGGAGCGATATTTTTTCATCCTGACACGACAAACTAAGCCCAGCTCCTTCATAAGCCGCTGGACAGTCTTGGGGTTCAGAGAGAATTAAATTGCTGCGATTTCTTCCTTAACAGATGCGTATTTGTCATCTTTCTGCATCTGCTTCAAATGATAGTAGAAAGTTGCACGGGGCAGTTGAGCGATTGAGAGAAGAATATCCAGAGAATGTCTTTGCCTCAGCTTTTGAACTACCTGCACTTTCTGCGCTGGCGTCGCTCGTCTTCCAAAACCAAGGCTTGCAAGTTTTTAGGTAATCGTTCTCCGCACGCAGTCGCTGCCGCGCCGTTCGACCGTCAAGCCTTCTGGCCCTTCTTCCAGATAGATTCGTTCCCATGATTGAATCTGATCTCTGCTGTTTACCTCAAGTCTACGGCAGGTTTCGCTGTAACTCAACCTTTCTTCCATCATGGTTTCCACGACCAGCTTCTTAAATTCTGGCGTGTATCGTTTGTTTGGTTTTCCTCTTGACATAATAAATCACCCCATCTGTTAGATAGTATATCATACTGTCTAACAAATGGGGTGCAGTTCATTTCTTCAGCCGGCTCTCCAAACATTCCGTCCTTGTGGCGAAGTACGCCTGTATGTCCGCCGGACGAATATCGCTCAACCGCGCCGCCCCGAAATAGGGGATCAGATGACCCTCGACCAGACTGACATAGGTCAGCTCATAGGTGTTGACGTCAACGAACGGCTGCTTGTAGGTGGAGGGCACAAAGGCTTCACCGGTACGAGCCGACACCTCGGAGGTTACGCGGTACTCCTCGGCTTTCTTCTTCGCATCGGACAGACTCACCGTGCTGTAAAAGGACTTGCGCAGCGGCTTGCCGTGAATGTCCCGCTCTGGTGTTGGTAGCACCGGGGCGGGATTTTTTATTTCTCCCACCGCGCGGCGAGCTTTTGCAACTCGGGCAGATAGGCGTTCTGGATTTTTGCTGCGATAACAGCGGCAGTATGGTCATCGTAGATATGCGAAGTCTGGTTGCGGGCATTCAGCATATCCAGCCAGACGCTTTCATCGTCGATCAGCTCGGCGGCGTACGCCTCACGCAGCACTTGCTTTGGGAATTGCAGGGTATTCTGCATGCCAGCGTCGAGCATATATTCCTTGAGTGCCTTCCAGCCCAGCTCAAAGGTAAATTCAAACCGCTGGATCATGCCGTCGCGGACGGTGTCGTTTCGGATGTTCCGATAGTCCGTTACCGCCTCCGCCAGTCGATGTGCAGCATTTACAAAGTTATCGCGTTTGGTTTTCATACAGTATCACTCCATCTCGGTCAATTTCAGCAAGCAGCTCGGGCGAGGTGTAGTCATCGACAAACACAACGTCGTATTTCAGCAGGGTCGGCAGATCGTCCATGCCGCACCAGAACCGCGTCTGCTGCTCCTCCGGCATACCGAACACCGCAAGGTCAATATCACTGCGCGGACGGTTATCGCCGCGTGCGCGGGAGCCGAACAGGACGAGTTTGCGTGCACCGCAGTCCTTCGCAAGCTGTGCAAGAGCAGGTTTCAGGTCATTCATGCGGGATAGCTCCTTTTCTTAATATTCCCGTATCAGCACCTGCGGGATGCCGATGATATGGCAGCTTTCGAGGTCTACGCCTTCAATGCGGCGGGGCGGGTACGCGGGATTGAGCGGCACAAGCTTGAGCCAGTCTTCGCCGTCCACATAGTTGATGCGTTTGATGGTCATTTCGTCATCACCGTAGCTGATCACGCCGATCTCGCCGGAGTGGTTCATGGTGGACTGACGCAGTACCAGCACGATGTCGCCGTTCTGGAACGCCGGATACATACTGTCGCCGCGCACGCGCATAGCACAGAAGTCCTCGGCTTTCCGGCCTTTGAGGTAGGCGCGCGGCACTTCGATCTTCTCGCCGGCCGCGCTCTCGTCGATGGATACGCCGTCGTAGTGCGCCGCTACGCTGGTGATGACCGGAAATGTCACTGTGTCCTCGGTGATGGTGGGGGAGGGGAGAGTTGGTGCGGTGGGTTCGTCCCAGCCCATCAATACAGAAGGTGTAACGCCGAGAATGTCAGCCAGTTTGGCAATGCGTTCATGCCGTAACGATTTAATATTTCCACTTTCCCAACGCTGCACAGTAGCTTCGGTTACGCCGATTTTTTCGGCAATCTGTGCGAGTGTAAGTCCTAATTCTTTGCGCTTTGCTTTCAAGACAGATGATATATTCCCCATAATGAGTACCTCCCTCTTATGATAAGTTAACTATATCACAGGCAAATACGTTGTGCAAGCAAAAAATGCGTTTCGCGTAAAAAACTTTCGCATAACGTATTTACAAAACGGCAAGAGTGGTGTATCACAAATTTACGCAAAATGAAAGATTGGAGGTGAACGACATGGCTCATATTGATGTGCCGAAGGTGCGAGGTGGGATGGCATACTTCGCTGCATTGGAAGATCTGCCGCCTGTAGATATGGATTCCACAGGCTTGCATCACACGAAATAAACAGCTGTAATCAGGCTCTTCAGGTCGGCGCATTCGCGGCGGCCTTTTGGTGTTATGCTTTTCTCCGCCCGCTGCCTGCGATATTTTCTTTTGTCAAGTCCGCTTGAGGGCTTGACTTTTTATTGCTACAATGTCAACAGGCCGGATAAAGCGTGTCAGCCAGTCATGCTTTTCTTGGACTCACACTTAAGCTACAATGGAAGGGAAATTGGCCTGACGAGACTTTTAATGGACTAACCATGTCCGGCTGCTAAACAGTCAGCCATCCTTCCGCTGCAGCGTTCGGTTGAGGCAGGTTGAACCACTGAAGTACAGGATGTTCGTGTGACTAAGCAATTTGAATCGGTAGTGAGAAAACGATGGCCGCCAATTTAAAATCGAATCGGATAGAGAGGTATATACGAAATGAACGCAGTAGGGATTGACGTTTCCAAAGGAAAGAGCATGGTGGCTATTATGCGGCCTTTTGGTGAAGTGGTAGCAACACCATTTGAGATAAAGCATACAGAGATCGAACTAAAAAAACTGGTCTGCATCCTTGAGAAACTTCCTGGCGAAACACGGATTGTTATGGAACACACAGGCATCTATTGGCAGCCTATCGCTAAGGCACTGCATGACGCAGGCTTGTGGGTTTCTGTTGTAAATGCGCTGTTAATCCATAAGTATGGAAACAATTCTATTCGAAAAGGGAAAACCGATAAGTTAGATGCTGTAAAAATCGCAAACTATTGTCTTGACCATTGGTTGGATCTTGACCGTTTTACTTTGATTGATCCTATCCGACAGGAACTTAAAACATGTCATCGACAGTATGACCAATATATCAAGTTAAAAGTTAATCTTAAAAACAATCTAATTACTCTATTAGACGGAACTTTCCCGGACCTTAATACATTGTTCAAAAGCGCTCCCAGAGATGTGGATGGGCATGAGAAATGGATAGATTTCGCTATCAAATTCTGGCACCGAGAATGTGTTTGTGGATGCACCGAAAAATCGTTCACAAATCAATATCGCAAGTGGTGCACTAAAGCGGGGTACCGATTCAATGAAGCGAAAGCAGCATCCATCTACGCTCATGCTGCTGCACAAGTGAATACACTTCCAATGTCTGATGCAATCAAACGTTTAGTCATCCTCGCAGCATCTCAGCTTAATACGATTATAGAAACCCTTTCCGTTATTCAGAATGAAATGCTTACCCTGGCATCCAAGCTCCCGGAATTTCCTGTTGTAATGAAAATGTTTGGCGTTGGTCCTGTATTGGGGCCTCAGCTTATAGCGGAAATTGGCGATGTGCGTCGATTTCATCATAAGCAATCTTTAGTAGCTTTTGCCGGTGTGGATGCACCTCCTTGTCAGTCTGGCACTTTCGAATCGAAAAACAGGCATATTTCTAAACGTGGATCTCCCCGGCTGCGAAAAACACTTTTCCAAATCATGTCTACTATCATTCAGCATGCACCTGCAGACAATCCTGTATTTCAATTTCTTGACCGTAAACGGCAAGAAGGAAAACACTACTATGTCTACATGACTGCTGCTGCGAATAAATTCCTGAGGATCTATTACGGTACAGTTAGGGCTTATTTAGAAGATACATAATTTCTTCTATAAATTGATCGTTATTTCTATGTTTCGAGGCCTTCGCAATGTGGAGGCCTGCTTTGCTATACCTTTTTCACGAAAATCATGTTTTTCTTTCTTTTGTGCCTTTTTACCCTTGACAGCTCTTGGCAGGTTTTGCAGGCTTAACAGATGCATATTTGTCTTCTCTCTGCATCTGCTTCAAATGATAGTAGAAAGTTGCACGGGGCAGTTGAGCGATTGA
>OGDF01001198.1_pt1 | contig 39113 bp, 36 predicted proteins | sample 1570141 | NCBI WGS metagenome assembly OGDF01 (sample SAMEA4370581, study PRJEB24528) | human gut metagenome
TTAGACCTAGAAAAGTTCTTTGATACAGTAAATCAAGACTTACTAATATCGATAATAAGAAGAACAATAAATGAAGATAAAGTTGTATCATTAATAAGAAAATATCTACAAGCAGGGGTACTAGTAAACGGAGTATTTGAAAAGACAGAAAAAGGAACACCACAAGGTGGCAATATTTCTCCAATACTAAGTAATATAATGCTTAATGAGTTAGACAAAGAACTAGAAAAGCGTGGACTACAATTTGTACGATACGCAGATGACTGTGTAATATTTACTAAAAGTAAAAAGTCAGCAGAAAGAGTAATGGAAAATATTACTAAATTTATCGAGACAAAATTAAGATTAAAAGTTAACAGAACAAAGAGCAAAGTTGATAGACCTTGGAGAATAAAGTATCTAGGATTTTCTTTCTACCAAACAAAAGGAAAAGTAGAAATAAGAATACACCCAAAGTCAATAGCAAAGTTCAAAGATAAGATACGAGAAATAACATCAAGAAGTAATGCAATGAGTATGACAATTAGATATACAAAACTAAAACAAGCTATAGTAGGGTGGGTAAATTATTTCAAAATAGCCAATATGAAGAATATAGTGCAAGAACTAGACCAATGGATAAGACGAAGAATAAGAATGTGCTATTGGAAACAATGGAAGAAAATCAAAACAAAACACGATAACTTGGTAAAACTAGGAATAGAAAATTATAAAGCGTGGGAGTTTGCAAATACTAGAAAATCGTATTGGAGAATATCGAAGAGTCCAATCTTAGCAAGAAGTCTAAATAATAAAACACTAGAAAGACTAGGATATTTAAGTCTTTCTAGTGTATACTGTTAAAGTATTAATTCTATTGAACCGCCGTATACCGAACGGTACGTACGGTGGTGTGAGAGGACACTGAATAAAATAATTATTCGGTTCCTACTCGATTAAAAGTAGAAAATCAATATAGTTTAAAAATACTTTAAATTAAACAAATATAGATTTTCTATTTTCATAATATACTAAAAATTAAAAATATAGATCATTACTGCAATGAAGTGTAAAATAGAACCAGATAATACGAATAAGTGCCATATAGAATGAAAATATTTTACTTTCTTTATAGCGTAAAATATTATTCCAGCAGTATAAGTGATTCCACCAGCAATTAATAAGTATAAACAACATTTTATATTAAGAGTAGTAAAAACATTATTAAGTTCTGGCAACAATAGTGAAACTGCCCACCCCATTATTATATATGAAACTATATTAAATATTTTTACCTTTTGCTTAAAAATGCTATATAAAACTGTTCCAATTATTGCAAGTAACCAGACAAATATAAGTATTATAATTCTTTTTTCATCTTGATTTTTTAAAATTGAAAGTGCAAATGGAGTATATGATCCTGCAATTAATAAATAAACAGAAGAATGATCAATTATCCTTAAAACTTTTTTTGCCTTTTCATTTGTTATAGCATGATATAAAGTAGACATAGTATAAAGAATTATTAATGATGCTCCATATATGCTAAAACTAATTATATCTATAGCAGTTCCACCATTTAATGCACTAAATGTTACCATTAGGCATAAAGCAACAATTGAAAATATAGCACCAATACCATGTGTTACAGAATTAAAAATTTCTTCACCTACAGTATACAACATAATACTCACCTACTTGCGTACTATTCTTTAATTTTGATTTTTATAAATATTTTTTTACCTTTTTTTAATATTATAGATTTATCTTTGAATTCAGAAAATGGTATAAATTTTTTTACGTCTATTATTTTTTCATCGTTTAGTGATATTCCACCTTGTTCAATTAGAGTTCTTGCTTGACCTTTAGATGAAGCTACACCAGATTTTACTACCAAGTCTACTATACTTATTTTTTCATTGTCAAATTCTGAATTTAAAATTTCAATAACTGGCATATTTTCAGCAGAATTTGAATTTTCAAATAATTCCTCAGAAGTGTTTTTGGCTTTAAGTGCTTCTTCTTCACCATGTATTAATTTTGTTATTTCAAAGGCTGCTATTTTTTTTGCTTCATTTATTTCTTTATCTTTTAAGTTAGATAGTCTATTTACCTCATCCATAGGAAGAAATGTTAACATTCTTAGTACATCTCTTACTTCACTGTCTTGAATGTTTCTCCAATATTGGTAAAATTCGTATGGTGAAGTTTTTTTTGCATCTAGCCAAAGTGCACCATTAACTGTTTTTCCCATTTTCTTACCTTCAGCATTTAGCAAAAGAGGGCAAGTTAAGCAAAAACTACCATCTTTATGTATTTTTCTAATTAAATCAACGCCAGCAAGCATATTAGACCATTGATCATCTCCACCAATTTCTACTTTACACCCTTTTTCTTCAAAAAGATGTAAAAAGTCATAGCTTTGAAGTAACATGTAATTTAATTCAAAAAATGTAAGTCCTTTTTCCATACGTTGCTTAAAACATTCAGCATCAAGCATTCTATTTACATTAAAATATACGCCGTAAGTTCTTATAAATTCCATATAATTTAAGTCTAATATCCAGTCACCGTTATTTACGATGATTGCTGCGTTTTTTCCTTCAAATGATATAAATTTACTTACTTGGTTAATTATATTATCAACATTTTTAGAAATTTGTTCTTTTGTTAGCATTTGTCTCATATCAGTTTTTCCACTAGGATCTCCAACAAATGCAGTACCTCCACCTATTAATATTATAGGAGTATGGCCACATTTTTGAAAGTAAGATGCTATCATAAGTGGAATAAAATGACCAATATGTATGCTATCAGCAGTTGGATCAATTCCAAGGTATACACAAGTCTTTTCATTTTTTACCATTTCTTTAAACTCATCTTCATAAGTTATTTGTTTTATTAAATCTCTTTCTTTTAATACATCATATATTGACTTATCTGTGATTTCATTATTCATATTTTTCCTCCTTTTATGCACATACAAGCAATATAAGTATACCATATTTTATAAAATTATAAAAGTATATTGTAAAAATTGATAAGGAAAAGGTTGCAAAATCCCTGTAAATATAGTAATATTATAATATGAAAGGATGAATTTTCTTAGATGTCAAAAAATAGAAAGAAAAAGTTGGAAAATTTTTTAAAAAGATTTTATCCAACTTGTATATATAAAAGTGTAGAGAGCATTCCATATTTATTCATGGAAGAAAATAATATAAAACTCATATTAATAGACATGGATAATACTTTAATTGATAGGAATAAAAACTATTCTGGTGAACTTGAAAAATGGGTAGATAGAATGAAAAGAAGTGGTATTACAATATGTATTTTTAGTAATTCAATATCCAAAAAGACTGTAAATGAGATTGCAAAAAAATTGAAAGTAAAGTGCTACCTTAATGCCAGAAAACCATTTAGAAAAGGATTTATGGAGATTGAAAAAATCGAGAATGTTTCAAAAGAAAATATGTTAATGATTGGTGATCAGTTATTTACAGATATATGGGGTGGAAATAGGTTTGGAATAAAAACAATACTTGTAAAGCCAATAAGTAGCAATGAAGGAATTCATATAAAAATGAAAAGACCTTTTGAAAGATATGTACTTAAAAAGTATGAAGAAAGGAAAGGTGAAATGTAGTGAATATAGATATAATTCATTTTGTAATCGCTAGTATAATTGCAATTTTACTTGGACAGTTAACACTACATTTGACAAAAAAGTTACCACCAGTTGTAAAAGAGGAAATAACGTATAAAGAATTTTTTAAAAGCTTAAGAAATGACTTTAAGCTGGATTTTATTTATTCTATATTGTACTTAATATTATTTAATTTAATATTATATTTTAATGGTGAAAATTTAAAAACTTATTTGTATTTATTTCTTTCATTTGCACTTGTAATTGAAACTTCTGTAGATATAAGATTTAGATTAATTCCAGATGAAGTTCATATTGTAATTGCTGTGCTTGGACTTGTAAATTTAGTATTTGATTTTCAAAATGCTTTAAATTACATACTTGGAGCAGCTGTTGGTGGTGGTATATTTTTAGGATTGGGGCTACTATCTATTTTAATATTGAAAAAAGAAGGAATGGGATTTGGTGACGTTAAACTAATGTTATCTCTTGGCTTTTTCTTTGGTGTGAAAAATATTTTGGTAGTAACTTTAATTTCTTTTGTATTTGGTGCAATAATTGGTGGTGCTTTGCTTATTATTAAAAATAAAGATTCTGATGGCTACATTCCGTTTGGACCTTTTATAGCAATTGGAGCAGCTGTTTTAATGTTTATACCAGCTGATGCTATAATAGATATATATATTACATTTTGCTCATGGCTTGGTTTTAAAATGACAGATGCTGTATATTTTGTAGCTCAAAAATTTGGATTAATAAAATATTAGTCTAATAAAGTAAAGGTGGTAAATATGGAAAAAAGGTCAACTATTAATTTTATTATTATTTTAGCTGTTTTAGCTATAGCAGGACTTACAATGGGACTTTATGATTATAATATAGCATTACATGGTAATATGCCTAAGTTTGTCTTTGCATCAAAAAACTACGATGATGGTGGCACTGTTGAATATACTGGATTTTTGTATAAGATAATAAAGTATGGAGCGGTTGCAGGAAGAAGTGACGTTGCTTTTGGAAGTTTACTTATGAAATATGATCCACAAATTGATGAGGCAAAATTACCTAAAAAAATATCTATGCCAAATGTAAAGTTTAATTTTACTGGTACTATAGAAAACATAAAAATAGAAGATGGAAATTTAAAAATCCAACTTGTTTCAGCTACTAATGAAAATATTTTAGTTTCTGTTATTAGTTCAAGCCTTATATATAAAAATGGAGTAAAGGCAACTAAAAATGAATTAGTAGTTGATTCTACTGTAAAGTGTAAAATAAATATGACAAATACGAATGTAGTGCCAAATGAAGCAATGGCTCAAGTTATAAATATAATTGAATAAGAAATATTCTGTATTAAATTTTAAAATTGAAAAAATAAGCTAAACTGTTGATGATGTATTATAGATAGTTATTAGCTTATTTTTTATACAACGAATAAAAGTATAAATTTGAATAAAAGTACAAACTTTATAGTGTATTTAAGAAAAATTGATATGGTAGATTCTCTTAAATCAAATGAGTAATAAGAGTATAAATAATTATAATTTTGTGGTATAATAATTATGTTTATTTTGAAAAAATAGAATTGGAGGAATGAATATGATAAAATTAGTACTTGTTAGACATGGACAAAGTGAGTGGAACTTAGAAAATAGGTTTACTGGTTGGACTGATGTGAATTTATCTGAAAAAGGTGTAAATGAAGCAATTGAAGCAGGTCGCGTATTAAAGCAGAAGGGTTTTAAATTTGATTTAGCATTTACTTCTGTATTAAAAAGAGCAGAAGATACACTAAGTTACATATTAAAAGAAATGAAAGAAGAAAATATTATTATAAAAAGAAGCTGGATGTTAAATGAAAGACATTATGGAGCATTGCAAGGTCTAAATAAAGATGAAACAAGGAAAAAATATGGAAGTGAACAAGTTATGCTTTGGAGAAGGAGTGTTGATGTAAGACCTCCAGCACTAGAAATTACTGATAAAAGATATCCTGGTAATGATCCAAAATATAGTATGCTAGAAAAAGATGAATTGCCAAAAACAGAAAACTTGCAAGATACTATAAAAAGGGTGGTAAAATATTTTGAAAGTGATATAAAACCTGAAATAAAAAATGGAAAAAGAGTGATTATTGCCGCGCATGGAAATAGTTTAAGAGCACTTATAAAATATTTAGATAATTTAAGTGATGAAGAGGTTGTAAAATTAGAAATAGAAACAGGAAATCCTATATGTTATGAGCTAGATGAAAATCTTTTGCCAATCAAGCATTATTATTTAAAAGAAGAAAAATAAAATTAATTTATAATAAATTTAGTTAATAAAAGATATGGTATGCCTTAAAAAGTATATCATATTTTTTGTACAGCAAAGAAAAGTACAAGCTTTATAGTGTATTATAGTTATTTCAATACAAGTTGTTTACAAAATTGATAAAAGAGTGTATAATAACATGAGAATATTGTTATATAGTATTGGAGGAATTATTAATGAAAAAAGTTGAATTACTTGCACCTGCCGGTTCTGTTGAAAAGGCAAAAGTAGCATTTTTATATGGGGCAGATGCTATATATGCAGGCACAGCTAAGTTATCATTAAGATCAAGGGCTGAGTTAAATTCTGATACATTAGAAGAAACTATAAAATATGCACATAGTTTAGGAAAAAAAGTATATGTGGCTATTAATATATATGCACATGATGAGTATTATAGTGAGATTGAAGAAGAAATAAAAAGATTAGATAAAATTGGTGCAGATGCAATTATTGCAAGTGATGTAGGTGTAATAGAAAAGATAAAAGAAATTGCACCTAATATGGAAATACACATAAGTACACAAGCAAATACTGTAAGTCTAGAATCGGCTAAGTTTTGGCATAAGTATGGTGCAAAAAGGGTAATACTTGCAAGAGAGCTAAGTAAAGAAAAAATTAGATATATAATGGAGAATAAGCCTAAGGATTTAGAAGTAGAAATGTTTGTGCATGGGGCAATTTGCTATGCATATTCTGGTAGATGTTATCTTAGCAAATATTTAGCAAATAGGTGTGCTAATCTTGGAGATTGTGCTCAGAGCTGTAGATGGCAATATAACATCGTAGCAAGTGAGGTAAATAATCCAGAAAGTAAAATTAATCTTGATTTTGATGAAAAAGGAACATATCTATTTTCATCTAAAGATATGTGCTTGATAAATCAAATTCCAGTTCTTTGCAATATGGGAGTAGATAGTTTAAAAATTGAAGGAAGATTAAAAACTGAATATTATTTAGCAACTGTTGTAAGAGCATATAGACAGGCAATAGATGAGTTTTATGCTTTAAAAGATCAAGGAAAGGAAAGTGAATTTGATTCTAGTAAGTATTTAAAAGAGTTACTTAAGGTTAAAACAAGAGGCTTTTCTGAATTTTATTTTTCTGATGAAAGAAATCAGGATATACATGATTTTGACGGAAAAAGTGATAACTTAGATTACGAATTTGGTGCTAAAGTTATAAAAAAAGATGATGAGTTAAAAGATAACGTGTATGTACTAGAAATAAGAAATAAACTTAGTGTTGGAGATACAATTGAAATTTTATATCCTGAAACAATAAAAAGTGATAAATTTGAAATTTGCAAGTTATATGATGAAAAATCAAATCAAGAAATTAATACGATAAATCCAGGAAAAAAAGGACAACTAGTGAAGATGGAAATTCCTTACAAAGTAAGTAGTGGAATAATTCTAAGAAGAAAAAAGTAAAATAATAGGAGGATAGATAATGTTTTGTAGAGAATGTGGTAAGATGTTACAAGATGGTGATAAATTTTGCACTGGATGTGGTACAAAAATATTACCAATATCATTAAATGAAAAAATAAATAAAACAAATGATGTAAACTCAGTGGATGCTAGCATTACTTTAAATGAAAATTTGAACCAAGAAAGTTATGTTAATACTAATACCAATTTCAATAATGATGTTAATGCTAATAGTTATATGCAAAATACAAACTATAATTATGGTAGTATAAAAGATGAAGATAAAAATAGTATATGGTGTAATGTATTGGCTTTTTTTGTTCCTTTAGCTGGTCTAATTTTATTTATTACGTGGAAAAAACAGTATCCTAAAAAGTCAAAAAACATTGGTATTTGTGCACTTATTGGTATTATACTTTCAATGTGTTCAACAGTTGTTTACTTCATTTATATAATGAAATTATTTAAAAGTAATTTGTATAATTATGATAATTTTGATAGATATAACAACTATTATTATTATGAAGATTATAATAACTTTAACAAAAATGATAAAAATAGTATATAGTATAAATATATAATATAAAATTGTATATATAAAGTGAAATGTGATAGTACATGGTAGAATAAATGGTTTAAGTTATAAAGATAATTTAAACCATTTATTGTTAAAAGGATTTACATCATTTCTGTAGCCACTTTTTGTTCTTATTTCAAAATGTAAATGATGACCAGTACTGTTTCCTGGATTTGGATCAACACCAGGTGCACCACCTTCTTTAGCTATAACTTGTCCAGCTGTTACTGTATCACCATATTTTACAAGAATTTTTGATAAATGTGCATAAAAACTATAGTATGTACTTCCGTTTTTGCTATGCTTTATTTCAATACAGTTGCCATATCCATTTTGTACTCCGGCAAAAGTAATGATACCTTTATCTATTGAAATTATGTTATCATGATGTTTACCTTGTATATCAACTCCAGTATGAGATCCACCATATCCTTGAGTTACAACACCATTTAATGGAGTTGTAATTTTGCTAGATGAAGCAGTTACTTCAGTCTGTGCAGTACTTTTTTGTAGAAGAGCCGTGTTATTTTTAGAAGAAATTAATTTTGATTTTTCTTCTAATGAACTTTTTAAAATTGAAAATGGTTTAAAAACATATATTAAAGTGCCAGTAATTAATACTATTATTAAACATAAAATGAATCTTGTTTTTAATTTCAAAGATTTGTCACCATATTTTATTCTATATTTTAATACATAGTTCATGTTATCACCTCTTTTGCGTAATAGATTACTAAGTATCTATTATAGCTTTGATACATTTTGGTTATATCATTGTTTAATTTTTATCCCTAAAATTTTTACAAATTCTAAAGCTTGTTCTTCATTTAAAGTTAATCCCTTTATATCATTTGGATATACAGTAATTCCAGATATTAATGAAGTAGAAAGATCTATTTTATTTAATTTTGTATTTGAAATATTACAGTTTGTTAAGTTTGCATGATCGAATGTAGTGTATGCTAATTTACAATCATTTAAAAAACTACCTGAAAAGTTTGAATTTTCAATTTCTGATAAATGAAAAAATGAATTATTTAAGTAACTATTTTTTAAATTACATTCAAAAAATTTGACGTTTTCAAAATATGAATATGATAAGTTTGTACCTGTAAATTTGCAATTTGTAAATTCACATTGCTTAATAGAAGACTTGTAGAGATTGTTATTTGAAAAATCACAGTTTTTGACAATACAATTATTAAAGTAAATCTTCTCTAGATTGCAGTTATAAAATACTATATTATCTAAAATTGAATTACTAAATTCAATTTCATCAAGGGATAATAGAAAAAGTTTTTGATTTGATATAGAATAATTTTTTGCAGTGTCGTTAATACTAAAATATGCATTAATGTCATCATTAAAATCACTTATATTGTTGATATTTGGCTTTAACATAATTTTTTTCTCCTAAACTTATATATACAGTATATATAACAAAGTTAAAAATGTCAATAATACAAATAAGATAAATAAACATCAATGATTATAAAAAAATATATGATTATAAAAAATAAAAATTTAATTGATAAAGGTAAATAAAAAATGCAGTGTTTACATAAAAATGAAATAAAAATTTAAAACAAAAAGGCAATATTTTGACATATTTAATTTGACAATAAAAATAATATGATATATAATTAAAATATGTAGTTATTTAATATGGGAGGTTTTTTATATGGCATTATTTAATTTGTCAAAGGAACAAGTAGAGCAAATAAAGAAACAACGTGAGTTAGCAGATAAGAGTTTTTTTAAAAGACTTAGAAAAAGAATAGGAATTGCGTTTGCAGCAATAGGATTAACAGCTGGTTCTGCTACTGTTGCAGAAATTAATAGGCAACAAGAAAAATCAAAGGATGCACAAGCAGAAGAAGTAAAAACAAATGATTATGGTGAGGTAGGTGCAGATGAGGCATTAAAAAATATGGGAATACAGATAGAAGAAGAGATGCCTATACCAGAACAAGTGGTTAATAATGTACCAGATAAAGTAATTAATAATGAACAAGATAGTGTTGAACAAATCAGTAATAGTGATTTAAAAACAAATAATAGAAAAAAAGTTATGAAAGATGATTTTGGAAATATAATTAAAAGAAATTATGTAAAAACAGATTATGAGGATTTAACAAGAGGAGATATACAAGAAGATTTATCTACTCAGGAAATAGATGAATCAATTCAAGATCAATCTGTGGTTCAACCAGTTCAATCGACTCCAGAGCAACAAACTGCTCCTTCTCAAGAGCAAGTTGTCATCCCAACTACTTCAGAGCAACCATCTTCAGAAAAACAAGGCGTTACTTTAGTTGGATTAAATTGTACCTGGAATAATGTTCCAGGTGGAGAACTTAATGAAACAAATTGTATAGTTAAGAATGGTTATGTAGATACATCGTTATTTAGTGTTTGGGCAAGCTTTTCAGATGGTACGACTGTATTAGATCCAGCAGGGTTTGAATGGCTTAAAGGAGTAGATGTTACTACTGAGGACGGTAAGCCAGCTTGGAAGTATGTACCAGATATGGTAAAATATAAATTTGGGGATGTAGAATTAACTGCAGGATGTGAAGTTCCAGTATTTGGTAAAGAACTTGGAAGAGAAGAAAAAGATAATGTACAAGAGGCATTAGATACTAATGGTGGAATAATTTCAAGTGATGTTGCTAATAATATACAAGAAAAAGTAGATGAAGAAATAAAAAAAGCAGAAGAAGAAAAAGAAGAAATTAAAAATGAAAATGACAATAATACATCTTTAGATGTTGATATTGAAGAAACTCCAGATACAACTGAAATACCAGAAGTACCGGAAGCACCATCACAAGATAGCTCTAGTGAAACACCACCAGAACAAGAGACAACTGCAGAAGAAGTAGTTACTGTTGACTATAGCGATGATGACTTCTTTACTCCTGAAGATGAAACTACTCAAGAAAAAGCAGAGGAACAAACACAAGCTGTAGAAACTACTCAAGAGTCAACAGAAGAGCAAACACAAGCTGTAGAAACTACTCAAGAAACAACAGAAGAACAAACACAAGCTGTAGAAACTACTCAAGAAACAACAGAAGAGCAAACACAAGCTGTGGAAACTACTCAAGAAACAACAGAAGAGCAAACACAAGCTGTAGAAACTGCTCAAGAAACAACAGAAGAACAAACACAAGCTACAGAATCTATAGAAGGGCTTGAACAAGTGGATTTAGATTATACTGCTGCTGCTGAAGCGTATAAACAAGCTGTAGAAGAATCTAATAAAGAGACTCAAAGTTCTAGTGAGCTTGGAGCTTTGGCTGACCTTGTAAATTCCCCTGAAGAAGTGGTTGAGTATACTCAAGGAACTACAGAATATAATGACATTATTCCAGGTCAGGATGCACAAGAACAAAGTAATGATATGAATAGATAAAATTTTTTAGAAAGTTAGTATTTATACTAACTTTCTTTTTTCCTTTCATTTGTTGATTTCAGGTTGCTATATATTTTTTCTTGTGATATACTAATGGTGTATAAATTATATATTTTTAAATATAATTTATTGTACTAGGAGGTAAGTATGGAAAATAATGATGTAAAAAATGAAATAGACTCTTTAGTAAAAAGAGCAAAACAAGCTGAAAAAGACTATGAAAGCTTAAATCAAGAACAAATTGATAACATAGTAAAAAAAATGTCTATAGCAGCTGTAGAAGCACATATGAGACTTGCTCAAATGGCTGTTGAAGAGACTGGTAGAGGAATTGTAGAAGATAAAATAACCAAAAATATATTTGCATCAGAGTATGTTTATCACAGTATAAAATATAACAAAACAGTCGGAGTAATAGAGTCTAATGAATTAGACGATTATGAGATTGTTGCAGAACCTGTTGGAATTATAGCAGGTGTAACACCTGTTACTAATCCAACTGCTACTACTATATTTAAATCTTTAATTGCTGTAAAAACTAAAAACCCTATAATTTTTGGATTTCATCCATCTGCCCAAAAATGTAGTGTAGAGGCAGCAAAAATTATTTTAAAAGCAGCAGTTGAAGCTGGTGCACCTAAGGATGCTATAATATGGATTGAACATCCTTCAATTGAGGCTACTAATGCACTTATGAATCATAAGGACGTAAAAATCATACTTGCAACTGGTGGTACTGGAATGGTTAAAGCTGCCTATTCTTGTGGTAAACCTGCACTTGGAGTTGGACCTGGTAATGTACCTTGTTATATAAATAAGAGTGCTAAATTAAGAAGAGCTGTTACTGATCTTATACTTTCAAAAACTTTTGATAATGGTATGATATGTGCATCAGAACAGTCAGTAATAGTGGATAAAGATATATCTTTGGAATTTGAAAGCTTAATGAAGGAATATGGTTGTTATTTTTTAAATGAAAAAGAAGCTAAAAAACTTGAAAAGTATGTAATAGTTGAAAAAAATGGTGTAATATCTATTAATTCTAGTATAGTTGGACAAAGTGCGTATAAAATAGCTACAGAAGCTGGAATAAAAGTAAAGGAAGATACAAAAATTTTACTTGCTAAACTAAATGGTGTTGGTGATGAACATCCTCTTTCAAGAGAAAAATTGAGCCCAATTCTTGCTTATTATGTAGTAGACAATTACAAAGCTGGAATAGAACTTTCAGAAAAACTTTTATGTTATGGTGGACTTGGACACTCAGCTGTAATACATGCACAAGATGATGAAGTAATTTCTATGTTTGAGCAAAAAATGAAAGCAGGAAGAATTATAGTAAATTCACCTTCTACACATGGCGCTATAGGTGATATATATAATACCAATTTACCATCACTTACACTTGGTTGTGGAACATTTGGTGGAAATTCAACTACTTCAAATGTTTCAGCGGTAAATTTATTAAATATAAAAAGAGTAGCTAAAAGGAGAGTTAATATGCAATGGTTTAAAGTTCCAAGTAAGATATTTTTTGAAAAAGGTGCAATATCATATTTGAAAGTTATGAGAGATATTTCAAGAGTGTTTATTGTAACTGATGAAACAATGGTTAAATTTGGGTATGTAGATAAAATATTATATTATTTAAGACAAAGAAAAGATAAAGTTCATTGTGAAATCTTTTCTGAAGTTGAACCAGATCCGTCTTTTGAAACTGTAAAAGAGGGCGTAAAGTTAATGAATTTGTTTAAACCAGATTGTATTATTGCACTTGGTGGTGGTAGTGCTATTGATGCTGCAAAGGGAATGTGGCTTTTATATGAACAGCCTGATGTTGACTTAGATGCACTAAAGCCAAAGTTTTTGGATATAAGAAAGAAAGTATATAAGTTAGAAGATTTAGGAAAAAAAGCTAAAATGGTTGCTATACCAACTACTAGTGGAACTGGTTCTGAAACTACATCTTTTGCAGTTATATCTGATAAAGTAAAAAATATGAAATATCCAATAACTGATTATGCACTTGTCCCTACAGTTGCAATAGTTGATCCAGAGCTTGTATACACTCTTCCAAAAACAGTTGTAGCAGATACAGGTATGGATGTCCTTACTCATGCAATAGAAGCTTATGTATCTAATATGGCAACTGATTATACTGATGGTTTAGCAGTAAAAGCTATGGAGCTTGTATTTGAATACCTAGTAAGATCATACAACGATCCAAATGATAAAGTTGCAAGAGAAAAAATGCATAATGCAAGTACTATTGCAGGAATGGCATTTTCAAATGCATTTTTGGGTATAAATCATAGTCTTGCTCATAAACTTGGTGCTGAATTCCATGTTCCACATGGAAGAACAAATGCTATTTTACTTCCATATGTTATAACGTACAACGCAAAAATGCCATCAAAATTTGTTTCTTTCCCTAAATATGAGTATTTTATAGCAGATAAAAAATACGCTGATATAGCAAGAAGACTTGGATTAAAATGTAGTACCACTCAAGAAGGTGTTGAATCTTTAGTAGATGCAATAAGGGATTTGATGAAAAAATTAAATATGCATACAAGTTTTAAAGAAGAAGGAATTGAAGAAAAATTATATATGTCAAAAGTTGATGAACTTGCAAATAAAGCTTTTGAAGATCAATGTACGACTGCTAACCCTAAGCTTCCACTTATATCTGAGTTAAAAGAGATATTAATTGAAGCTTATGATAATAATAAATAATGTGCAGTACTTAAATTGTAATTAATTTAGTCTGTAAGATTTATGTGTAACTGTGTATAAAGCAAATGAAATAAATTATTTTTATGCTACTAGTGAAAAACATTAGTAGCAGTTTTTATATAAAATGGACTACTAAAATTAGTAAAAGTAGTAGTTATAGTAAGCTTTAAAAGATACTTAATGATTTTTATTTTCTTTTTTGTTGCTAATTTTTTAGAGTTTAAATATAGATTAATTAAAATTTCTATGATATAATGTTTGTGTAACGAGGTAGATTTTATGAGTAGTATATATGATATGGATATGAAAACTAAAGATTATATAAGTAAAATAAATGAAGAGATTAATGTTAATCAAAATAAAGTATTTAGTTTGCTTTTAAAAATATCCCAAGGAATTAAAGAAAATACATTAAGTAAAGAAGAATTAGATCAATTATTTAAGGATGTCGAAAATTTAAGATCAAAAATAAAAAATAGCAATGATAGTATAAAAGATGTAGTTGAAAATATGAATAGACTACAAGAATTTGAGAAAAAAGAAGAAAAAGAAAATTCTAGCTCTCTTGAAGTTTTATCTATAGATTCAAATTCTAAAGAAGAAGCAAATGTTAGTGTTACTAATGATATTGCAAAAAATCATTCTGCTGGTCAAGATTTGAGTCAAGAACAAGAGATTTCTACTACAGAGGAAATGTTAAAAACAATTGATGAACTTAGCAAATCATTATCTAAATTAACTAGTGCTGAATCTTCAAAATCTGTAGAGGAAAAAGCTACATTTGATACACAAAAATCTTCCAAAATTAAAAAAAGAAATGGTAAAGATTGTAGCGACGATGAAAAGCTAACTAAAAATAATGAAGTGCAAATGATTGTTGTAAATGAGAAAAGTTTATCTAATAAAATAAAAAAATTGTTTATTAGATTTGAAAAAATTTTGAAGAGAAAATAGTATTGTCAATTATTATATAGATTTATTAATTAGTACAAGGTTGACATGCAATAAAAAAATAGACTAAACATATTATGTACAAAGGAGACATGATATGTTTAGTTTTTTTAATGCTTTGTTTTCTAATATATTGTTTCTATTTGGATATATTTCAAGTAGTAATTTATTTCCAGAACCATTATCAAAAACAGAAGAAGAATATTACATAAAAAAATATTTGCATGGGGATAAAGAGGCAAAAAATAAACTTATAGAACATAATTTAAGACTTGTAGCTCATATAGCTAAGAAATATTCTTCTAATGAACAAGAATTAGAAGATTTAATTTCAATTGGTAGTATTGGCCTTATAAAAGCAATAAATAGTTTTAGTGGCGAAAAAAATTTTAAAGTATCAACATATGCAAGTAGATGTATAGAAAATGAAATTTTGATGTACCTTAGAAGTTCCAAAAAAATAAAATCTGAAGTATCTATGAACACAATAATTGGAACAGATAAAGATGGAAATGATATGGAATTACTTGAGATTCTTGATGTTGATACAAAAGATGCTATCGATACTATATATAATAAAGCTTTAGTAAAACAAGTAATAGAGTATATAAATGAAAAACTACCAAAAAGAGAAAAATATATAATGGAATTAAGATATGGATTAAATGGAAAATCACAAAAAACTCAACAGCAAATAGCAGATGAACTTGGAATATCTCGTTCTTATGTTTCTAGAATTGAAACTAAAGTACAAAACAAATTAAAAAAGAACATAAATATGGAATAAAAAGAAAAATAAAAAAATTGAAATTTTGACATTGAATTAAACTTTTTTTATTGTTTGGTATTATGTTTATATTATACAAAAAAATAGAATAGTAGCTTAAGTTTTGATTATATTAAACTTGGCTATTATTTTTACTATCCATTTATATAAATTGTTAATTTACATTAATTAAAAGTGAAAGTTTTGTGAAAAAATAACTTTTATTTTTGGTATAAAAAGTCATAGAAAATATATAAAATAAAAAAATTATGTGAAGCTTAATACATGTTTATCTAGGTTAGACTTTCAAAATATAAAAATACTTGATAATGCTTGATTGTAACTATTTCTCATATGCGTATGATTCATATTTTTTCAATGTTGAAAATTAAATTATTTTGTGATAGAATAGTGGCAAATTTATTAGTATTATTAAGAAAATATGTATCTGATAAATTAAAATTTTAGAGGTGAATATGATAAATTTACTTTTATGTGGAAATGAAAAAGTGTTTGATGGCGCTCTTAGTCAACTAGTATCAATTATAAATAGGACCAAGTCTGCTATTAACTGTTATATATTTACTATGGATGCTACAAGATTAAATGAGAATTTTAAACCTATTACTGATCAACAAGTGAAATTTTTAGACAAGGTGATAAAAAGAAAAAATATTTCTAGTAGTGTAAAAAAAGTAGACGTTACTGATATATATAATAAAGAATTTATGGGCTCAAAAAATGAGACTGCTTATTGTACACCATATACATTATTACGTTTGTTATCTGATTTAGTATTTGAAAATATAGAAAATATTGAAAAACTGCTATATTTAGACATTGATATTATGGTTGGTGGAGATATAGCAAAACTATATGATATAGATATAGAAGGTTATGAGTATGCTGCTGTAAAAGAAAAGTATGGCTGTTGGATGATAAGACCAGATTATATAAATGCTGGTATGCTTCTTTTTAATATGAAAGAAATTAGAAAGACTAAATTATTAGAAAAATCTAGAATTTTGATAAGAAAAAGAAAGTTACTTTTTGCTGATCAAGATGCAATATTTTGGTCTACTACCAAAAAGAAAATTATTCCACGTATATATAACGAACAGTCAAAGTTTAATAAAAAAGATACAATTATATGTCATTTTTGTAAGAGGCTTATGTGGTTTCCATATCCTCATACTGAAAATTACAAGCAGTGGAATATTGAACAAGTACATAGTGTTCTTAAATGTCATTATTTTGACAAGGACCTAGAGGAGTATGTTACTTTGAAAAATGAATTTGAAGAAAGTATTAAAGGTGCAATATAAAGAAGATGAATGTACAAATAATAAATGTAATAAATGCTTTTAGAAAGGAAAATGATTTATGAAAGATGAAAAAATAAATATATTTTTTGCTATAGACGAAAATTACACACCGTTTTTAGCTGTTACATTGCAATCATTAGTAGATAATATAAAAAGTGATAATGAGTACTATATAAGAGTATTATATACAAAGATGTCAGAAGAGAGTAAAAACAAAATTAAGGAATATGAAAGTGAAAATGTAACTATAGAATTTGTAGATTTTTCAGATATTATGAAATCTTTTTTAGATAAATTGTATACAAGAGATTATTATTCAAAAACAACTTATTATAGATTATTTATTCCAGAAGTATATAAAGATATAGATAAAGCGTTATATATTGATAGTGACGTTGTGATATTAGACGATATAGCAAATTTATATAATACTGACTTAGAAAATAATTTAGTTGGTGCTACTACAGATATGGCAGTAAGTGGTATACCAGTATTTGCAGATTATGTCGAAAAAGTAGTTGGTGTTAGAAGTTATAAAAATTATTTTAATGCTGGAGTACTTCTTATGAATTTAAAAGAATTAAGAAACTTTAAATTTCAAGAAAAGTTTCTTATGTCTCTTAATATGATAAAGTTTAGCGTGGCACAAGATCAAGATTACTTAAATAGGATTTGTAAAGGAAGAGTTAAATTTTTTGATAAAAATTGGAATAGAATGCCACTTGAGTCTGATATTGGAGATGAAGAAAATGTAAAGCTTATACATTTTAATTTGGCGTATAAACCTTGGCATTTTGAAAATATTAAATATCAAGAATATTTCTGGAAGTACGCTAATAAAACAAAATATGTTGACAAAATAGCAAGTATTAAAAATTCATATACAAAGGAGCAAGCAAAAAAAGATGCACTTTCACATGAGGCTCTTTTAAAACTTGCAAAAGATGAATCTGACTGTGTTGGTGATGATAGAGTACGAGGTAATATGTAATGAATGAAGAAAATCAAAAATCCAAAGAAAGACTTGAAATATTAAAAAAAATAGATGAGTACGAACTAGAAGGAAAGTTTGACGTAGATGTCGAGGAGGATCCTCCTACCATTGCACTTACCAAAGATGTAGATTATTTAAATAAAAAAGTTACTAGTAAGATTAATACAAGTATTGCAAATATTGCTGGTAAAAAATTTTTAAAAAAAATAATAAAAGAAAAAGCATTAATTATAAAACAAATAAGTGGAATTGAAAATTTAAATAATTTAGAAAGTGGTGCAATAATTACTTGCAATCATTTTAATCCATTTGATTGCTTTTCTATTGAGTATATGTTTGAAAAATCAAATAAATCAAAATCTCATAAATTATATAAAGTAATACGTGAGGGAAATTACACTAACTTTCCAGGATTTTATGGCTTCTTATTTAAAAATTGTAATACACTACCTCTTAGCTCTAGTACAAATATAATGGAAAAATTTTTAGAAGCAACAAGTCAGATTTTAAAAGATAAAAATTACATCTTGATATATCCTGAGCAGAGTATGTGGTGGAATTATAAAAAACCAAAGCCATTAAAAGATGGTGCTTTTAAAATTGCTGTTAAAAATGATGTCCCTGTTTTGCCAGTGTTTATCACTATGAAAGAAAGTGATATTGTTGGAAATGATGGATTTAATATAATGGAGTATTATATAAATATTGAAAAACCAATTTATAAAAAAGATGGAATAAGTCAAAAAGAAGCAATAAAGCATATGAAAAAAGAAAATTATGCTACTTGGAAAAGTGTATATGAGAGTTTTTATGAAATTCCGCTTACATATACTACTAAGAAAGAAATTTTAGATAAATATAGTAGTATAATTGGATAAAATATATATGGTTTATAATAAAAAAGTATAAGTGAGTTAATTATGATTCAAAAACAAAGTAGTAAAAATAAAAATGATAACGAAAGGATAATATATTATAATGATGAATTAAATGATGAGTTTTCTGGTAAAAACATTATTCCAAGAAATATAGACTCAACATATAAGTATATTCATAAGAATCCATTTTGGAATATAGCATCTTTTTTACTTAGAAAACTTGTTATAACTCCAGTAAAATATATTTATCCAAAAGTAAAATTTGATATTGAAATAGTTGGAAAAGAAAAATTAAAAAAATATAAAAATGTGCCTTATTTTTTATATGCTAACCATACACAAGTGTTTGCAGATACAATAATACCTACACTTGCAGTTGGAAGAAAGAGTAATAGTTTTATAGTAAATCCTGAAAATGTGTCCATGAAATACCTTGGAAATATTGTTCAAATGCTTGGTGCTATTCCAATTCCAAATAAAATTGATGGTATGGAAAATTTTATAAATGCTATAAAAAATAAAATAGACAAAAATAATGTGATAACGATATATCCAGAAGCACATATATGGCCGTATTATACTAAAATTAGACCGTTTAGTAATGTGTCTTTTAAATATCCAGTAGAATATAATACACCAGTTTTTTGCTTAACAAATACATACGTTAAATCAAAAAATTCTAAAAAGCCAAAGATTATAACATATATAGATGGGCCATTTTTTAAGGATGATAGCTTAAATAAGAAAATGCAAAAGCAAAAGTTAAGAGATACAGTATATGAGTGCATGTTAAAAAGGTCTAAAAATAGTAATTTTGAGTATATTAAGTATATAAAAAATGAAAAATAAGAGGAATAGTAATTGTAATGAAAGGAAGATTAATTATGAAAAGAGAAGAAATTGTAACTAAAGTAAAGGAAGCTTTAATTGATGTACTTGGGCTTGATGAAGATGCAAAAATAAATGAATCTGATAGGATAATTGAAGATTTAGAGGCTGATTCTTTAGATTATGCAGAATTAGTTATAAAATTAGAAAAAACATATAATGTAAAAATATCTGATGAACAATTAGCTGGAAAATCAACTGTTGGAGATATTATTGATTTTATAGAAACAATTATATAGTAGGAGAAAAGTATATATGAATATTTTAAAAAATAGTAAGATACCAGAATTTAAAATACCAAAATTTAAATTTGAAAATTTATCTGAATTTGAAAATATTAAAATAAAATTTAATAAAGAAAATATATCTTTGAAGGAAAAATATAGCAAAAGAAAGTATAAAAGAACAAATTATAAGACCGTAAAAGAGATATTTGAAAATTCTACTAGATTATATAAAGATAAAGAGTTCATTTTAGAAAATTTCAATGGTGAAAAGTTTGAAGAAATATCTTATGGCAAATTTAGAGATGATGTAATATCACTTGGAACAGCGCTTACTAATAAGTTAAACCTAAAAAAGGAAAGAATTGCTATAATAGGTGAAAATACATATGAGTGGTATGTTTCATATATGTCACTTCTTTGTTCTGGCAATATATCTGTAAATTTAGATAAAGATATACCAGATGATGAAATTGTAAATTTGGTTACTAGATCCAAGGTTTCTGCTATTATATATTCAAAGAAAAAAGCTAAAAATATTGATGAAATAAAAGAAAAGCTTACTGGCGTTAAGTATTTTATAGAGATGTATAAAGATGATGAAATAAGGAACATGACAAATAAGTCAAAATATGTTGGATTTGATAAGTTAATTAAAATTGGTAAAGTGAGAATTGCAAGTGGCGATAATAGTTTTATGAATATTAGAATTGATGAAAACGAATTTAAGGTTCTTATCTTTACATCAGGAACTACATCAAAATCTAAAGGAGTTATGATATCTAATAAAAATTTAGTACAAAATATAAATTCGATATCAGTGCTTGTAAAGTTATATCCAAAAGATAGGCTTTTTTCTGTACTTCCACTTCATCATACTTATGAATCAACTATAGGATTTATTTTACCTATGGCAAATGGATGCTCTATTGCTGTATGCCAAGGACTTAGGTATTTAATTGATGACGTTAATGCTACTAAGCCTACGGCAATGTTGGCTGTTCCACTTTTGATAGAAAAGTTATATAAAAAAATAAATGAAAGTATAAAAAAGAGTAAAAAAGATAAAATAGTAAATTCTATGATGTACATTACCAATGTCTTGAAATATTCAGGTATTGACATAAGAAGAATTGTATTTAAAGAGATTCTTGATAATTTCGGAGGAAATTTAAGAATTATTGTATCTGCGGCTGCTCCAATTGATGCTAAAATCATAAAATGGTTTGAAGATATAGGAATGGAAATGTTGCAAGGCTATGGACTTACTGAAACTGCTCCTATTGCTGCTCTTACTCCTGAATATGACAGAAAAGCAGGATCTGTAGGAAGAGCTGTTGATTGTGCAACTATAAAAATTTTAAATCCAAATGAAGATGGTGAGGGTGAACTTTTAATAAAAAGTGATACTTTGATGTTAGGTTATTTTGAAGATGAAAAACTTACAAAAGAAGTGATAAAAGATGGCTGGTTTTACTCAGGAGATATTGGATATATTGATGATAAAGGGAATATATTCATAACAGGTAGGTGTAAAAATGTTATAGTTACTAAAAATGGTAAAAACATATATCCTGAAGAATTAGAGTTGCTTGTTGGAAAATTAAAAGAAGTAAAAGAGTGTGTAATATATGGTAAAAAAAGTGAAATAAAGGATGATTTAGTAATAACAGCAAGTATATTTCCTAACTTTTCATACATTAAGAAAAAATATTTGGTAGAAAGTAGCGATACTAAAAAGATAGAAGAAATATTAAAAGAAAGAATAGATGAGATAAATGAAAACTTGCCTTTATATAAAAATATCAAAAAAGTTGAAATAAAAGAAACTGAATTTGCTAAAACAACAACTATGAAAATTAAAAGGTAAGTAAGATAGGGTATATACATATTTTCTATACTTAAAATAACAGTAGAAAATATGTACAAGTATCAAAAATATAATTAAAATAATAAATAGTGGGTTAGAAAGTAAGATTTTTTAACTCACTATTTTTAAGTTTTAAAATGCATATTTTAAAAACTGCCTAAATTAAGGAAAAAACATAAATATTTACAAATTTATTACAATAATATTGCAGCTAAAACGCATAAATGGTATAATTTAGTAAAATGGAGTGATGCTATGATTGTAGATGTTTGTGATATTGGACTAAAAAATATAGATTTTACAACACCTTTTGATCCGATAAGACAGAGAAGGGCAAGAGGAATATATAATTCAAAAAGCATAGAAATACTAAGTGTTGATAAGGAAGAGTTATCAAATAAAAATTATTATAATGTTTCGGCAAGAGTAGTAGGAAATTATGTGTATATGGTAAATCTTGAAATAGAAAATACTATGCTAAAAAAATATTCATGTACATGTCCTGATGCCAATGAAGGTTGTAAATGTAAACATATACTTGCAACTTGTATGGAAATATTAGATCCACATAAACCATCTACTGAAAAGAAAAAAGATGAGATGAGAAAAGCTCAGGAAAACCTAAAAAAAGAGCGTCAAAAGAAGCGAATTTATAATGAGACTTACTATGATGGACTTAGATTATTAAATAATTATTCAGAAGATATGCTTACATTTAATGTATCTAAAAATGAAAATACATTAGATATAAATAATATATATGCTGATACCATTATTGAAGATTATTCTAAGATGAAAAATGATGCAACTTTAGATGAAAATATTATTATTGAACCACGTATAGTAGAACTTGGTAATGATTGTTTAAAAGTTTCATTTAAAATAGGCACTAAGATGATGTACTCTTTAAAAGAAATTAATAATTTTGCAACAGCCTTTAAAAATAAAAAAATATTAAATTTGGGTAAAAAGTTAAATTTTGTAGCTGATGCTAAAAATTTTGATGAAAAAAGTCAAAAAATATTAAAGCTTATATTAGATGGGGCTAAAGATATAGAAAATTATATTAATTTAAAAGAATATTATTCTAGTAGCTATTATTCATATAGAGAGAGTATAAATTATAATAAATTGTTATTTATTGGGGATAGATTGGACAGTTTTTTTGAAACTCTAAAAGATGAAAATATAGTTGTTGATGAAAAATATGGTCAAAGTAATGGAAGGTATGAGATATCAGATAAAGCTCTAGATGTAAAAGTTACGGTGACAAGTAATAGTGAAGAAAACTTTGCAATTTCTCTTGTTCCAAAAGTTAAAGTATTGGTATATTCAAATGATTATTTATACTTACTTTATAATGGAGTTATTTATAAAAATAAATATGATTATGAATTACGAAAATTAATGTTTTTGTTTGATGAAAAAGATAAAATTTTAATACCAAAGGATAAACTAAAAGATTTTGAAAATAAGGTCCTTCCAAAAATTTCTAAATTTTTTGATGAAACAAAAGAACAAATTTTCTTAGATAATAACAATAATCCAATATATTCAAGACTTGGAACAAAGATATTTTTAGATTTAGATGATAGTGGAAACATAAAACTAGTATTAAATTTTTGTTATGGAGATAAAGAATTTAATGTACTAGAAAAAGAATATGAAAAATGTGTTACAAGTAATAATATTCAAAGAAATATTAATGAAGAAAGAGAAGTACTTTATAAATTGTTTCGCGATGGATTTTCTTTGCTTGATAATTGCAATTATATGCTTATGATTGATGAAGATAAGATTTATGAGTTTTTAACTAATAAAATAGAAGATTATATGTCTAACTTTGAAGTATTAGTTAGTGAGAAATTTAAAAATAGAAAGATAAGAAGACCAAAAATTTCAAATATTTCAGTAAGCATAGAAAATGGGTTACTAAATGTTGATATGTCTAAAATTGATCTTGATTTTAATGAAATTCAAGATATACTTAAAGATTATAAAATTAAAAAGAAATACTATAAACTAAAAAGTGGTGATTTACTTGATTTAAGTAGTTCTAATGATTTAGATTTTCTTAGTGACATTTCTACTAATCTAGATATAAAATTTGACAAAATTAAAGATAAGAAAATATCTTTGCCACCAAGCAGAACATTTTATCTTGAAAAGTTGTTAGACTCTAATGAGAATATAAAAGTTGAAAAAAATGATGATTATAATAAAATTGTTAGTAATGTTGAAAATAGGAACCTTTCAGATAATATTGAGGTAAGTGATACATTTAAAAATGTCCTAAGACCATATCAAGAAACTGGATATAAATGGCTTAAAGTACTTTCAAATTATGGATTTGGAGGAATTTTAGCAGATGATATGGGACTTGGAAAAACTTTACAAGTAATAGCAATTTTGGAAAATGAAATGAAAAGTAAAGTAAAGACAACTTCAATGGTTGTATCTCCAAGTTCGCTTACACTTAACTGGAAATCTGAAATAGAGAAATGGTGTAAAAAAATCAATGTACAAATAGTATCTGGTAATGCTGAGGTTAGAAAAGAATTAATAAAAAATTGCTATAACCATGATCTAATTATAACATCATATGATTTATTAAAAAGAGATATTGATGAGTATGAAAAGCTAAAATTTAAGTATGTAATTGCTGATGAAGCACAATATATAAAAAATTCTAATACGCAAAATGCTACTTCGGTAAAGAGCTTAAAAGCTGAAAGTAAGTTTGCACTTACAGGTACGCCTGTTGAAAATTCTGTTTCAGAGCTCTGGTCAATATTTGACTTTATAATGCCTGGATATTTGTATAATTATAACAAATTTAAAACAAAATTTGAAAAACCAATACTTGTAGAAAACGATCAAAACGCAATGAAAAATCTAAAAAAGATGATAGAACCATTTATATTAAGAAGAATAAAAAAGGATGTACTTACTGAACTTCCTGATAAAAATATTACTGTATTAAAAAGTGAAATGACTTCTGAACAACAAAAACTTTATTTTTCATATATGGCACAGGTAAAAAAAGATGTGGCAGAGCAAGTAAATGAAAATGGTTTTGAAAAAAGTAAATTTAAAATTCTTATGTTACTTACAAGACTTAGACAAATATGTTGTCATCCAAGTTTATTTATAGAAAATTATGGTGGTGGAAGTGGAAAACTAGATCAGTGTATTGATATATTAAGTGAGGCTATTGATTCAGGTCATAAAATTTTGTTATTTTCTCAATACACATCAATGTTTGATATTTTAGAGGAAAGACTGAAAAAAATGGACGTAAAATATTTTAAATTAACAGGAGAAACTGCAGTTGATAAAAGAATTGCCATGGTAGATGAATTTAATAAAAATAGTGAAATAAAAATATTTTTGATTTCATTAAAGGCTGGTGGGACAGGTCTTAATTTGACAGGTGCAGATGTAGTAATTCACTATGATCCTTGGTGGAATCTATCAGCAGAAAACCAAGCTACGGATAGAGCATATAGAATAGGACAAAAAAACAGTGTACAAGTATATAAACTTATAGCCAATAATTCTATTGAAGAAAGAATAAATGAACTACAAGAAAAAAAATCTAAATTGTCTGAGGAATTGTTGTCAACAGAAGAAACGTTTATAAACAAGCTATCAAAGCAGGAAATAATGTCATTGTTTGAATAGAATGAATTAGTGCTTGCAAAATAAATAAAAAAATAATGTGTATGACCTTTTAGCCATACGCATTATTTTTATAAAATGCTATTACTTGGCTATTAAGTAAAGTAATAAAATTATAAGCAATTAATCAAAATCTTTTTTTATAATTCCAAAGCCAAGTTTAAGTACTTCTATTCTTAATTCTTTTTCAGTTTCAGGAAGTACTAAGTTATAACTGTATTTTTTTGCTAATACATTGATATTTTTTGCAGCTACTACTGCATTTTGTATTGTGTTTAGTTGATCATGATTTTTAATTTTTTTACCATCATCAGTCAACTTATTTAAGTTTGTAACTTGACTTAAAAAAAGATTACTAATTTTTTCATAAGAGGAATCAAATAATTTCTTGTCCTCTTCACTCAATAAGCTTCTTAAATTTTTGATATCTACAGGTCTCATATTAATTCCTCCATTTTTATATTAAACTGTTTTTGACTTATATATTATATCATAGCACTTAAGTTATGTCAACAATTTGTAATGAATGTACATATTAATTTACAATGTATGTATATACTAATTGTAAAGTTTAAATAAAAAAGTAAATGTAAAAAGTATCAGTTTTACATTTACTTATAAAAATTTTAAATTATGTATAGATATATGCATATTTTTATCAGTTTATATCTAGTTAATACATATTATCTAACATTGCTTTTTTTCATATCTTTTTTTTCTTCTTCTTTACTTTCTTTAGTAGATTCTTGTTGTGCACCCACATCTATAATTTCATGTATAGTATTTTCAATACCATATTTTTTATCAAAATCAGACATTGAATTAGCAACTCTTGCATAGTCAGAATCATTATGCTCATAATCTCCTAAATCATCTAACTCCATTGCTGCACTACAAGCTGCAACTACTCCAAAAGCCCAACTAGCAATTTCACTTCTTTTTTCAGCAACTTCTGCCTTTTTTCTGTTTTCCGGTCCCATAAGTTTCATTGTGTCTGCTTCAAATTCTCCTAAGTTACCATAAATCTCATCTATTCCCATGGATTTGCAGGCACGATCAGCTGTTTTTATCATAGTTATCATGTGGTCATGACTACTTTTTCGATTACTTTCTAATTGCTCAAATTGGTATTGGTAGTCTTCTACATCCTTACATCTTTCTTTAAATGATTTTAAATCTCTATTTTTATCTTCATCTTTAAATACTGCCTGTGTATATTCTACCATTGAGTGTATAAGTTCATCGATTACTTCATTTACAGCTTGAGCAAGTTCATCTTCTGGATTTTCTTTTAACTTTTCACTCAAAATTCTTTTTGCATTTGATAGTCTTTTTAAGACAGCTCTTGGGTCTTGATTTATGTTCATATATATTTCACCTCTTATGTATCACAGAATATCATATTTTAGCTTTCCAGTCAATAGTATTTTTACTAAATGTAAAAATGTTATAAATATGTAATAATTCTTAGTAAATGTTGAAAATTCAAACTATTAACATGATTAAATGAATTATATTAATTTAATAATTTCATAGTTTACTAAATTAATATATCACATATAAAGCATAGCTATACTATAAAATAGTTAAAATGCAAATAGATATTTTGTAAAATAAAAATGAAAAAATGAGGCGTAGTGTATATGGTATATCTTAGAGTAAATGAGATCTTAAAAGAAAAAAATAAAACTAAATATTGGTTCGTAAAAAATATGGAAGGTGGGTATCAATCCTTGTCAAATTTATTAAATAATGAAACAGTTAGTATTCATTTTTCTACATTGGACAAGTTATGTGAAATACTTGAGTGTACACCCGGTGAATTACTAGTAAGAGAAAGTAAAGAAAGAAAAAATAACTAATTGCAATAAAAATATTATTTAATTGAAATATTGTTGTAAAAATAATAAAAAATGTCGAAAAATATCAACATTAAATAGAAATTTATTGACAAAAAAATAGGGTTAATATATAATAATTAGGAATCGAGGTAGTGTCGTTATGTATAAGAGGTATTTTAAAAGATGTTTAGATTTGGTTTTAGCATTGGTACTGCTAGTAATATCTTTTCCGGTGATTTTTGTTAGTGGAATAGCAATCAAGTGTTGTGATAACGGAAAAATATTGTTTAAGCAGCGTAGAGTTGGATTAAATGGAAAAGGGTTTTATATATATAAATTAAGAACAATGGCTCGTGATAAGAATGGAGTAAATCGCGTAACGAAAATTGGAAAATTTTTGAGAGCTACAAGTATTGATGAATTACCACAATTACTAAACATAATAAAGGGAGATATGAGTTTTATAGGACCAAGACCATGGATTGAAGAGTATAGTAGATATTTTAATAGTAATGATAAAAAAAGATGGAAAGTTTTGCCAGGGGTTTCTGGTTGGGCACAAGTTAATGGTAGGAATGGAATGTCTATAACTAAAAAAATTCAGTATGATGTTTGGTATGTTGAGAATGTGTCTTTCAAACTAGACGTTGTTATATTTTTAAAGACTATACATGAAGTTTTCAAAAGAACTGGAGCCTCAATAACAGAAGGTGGCATACAGGACGAATTGAATGAGCTAAAGGAAAGATATGAAGAAAATTTCGAAATTGAAGTGAAAGAGCTTGATGTGAAGATTGGATAGGTGATGTTGATGAAAAAGGTATTGTTTACTGCAACAGTTAATTCACATATACTTCATTTTCATTTGCCATACTTAAAGATGTTTAAAGAAAAAGGATATGAAGTTCATGTAGCAACAGGTGATGTTGGTGATATTCCATATTGTGATAAAAAACATATTGTTAGTTTTGATAGAAATCCGTTTAGTATAAAGAATGTTAAAGCTATATTTCAATTAAGAGAAATAATGAAATTTGAAGACTTTGATTTAGTGCACACTCATACACCTTCAGCAAGTGTTGTGACCAGATTGGCAGCTAAAAATTTTAGAAAGTATGGGATGAAAGTTTTTTATACTGCACATGGATTTCATTTTTATAAAGGTGCACCGTTGAAAAACTGGCTATTGTTTTATCCTATTGAAAGGTTTATGGCTAGGTATACTGATGTATTAATAACTATAAATTTGGAAGATTTCAATTTTGCTAAAAGGAAGTTTAGAACTAATGTAGAGTACATACCAGGTGTTGGAGTAGATACTAATAGATTTATGGATATTAGAGAAGATGAAAAGAAAAAATTAAGAGAAGAATTAAATATAGATGAAAATGAATTTGTGATTATTTATCCGGCAGAGTTGAGAAAAGGAAAAAATCAGGTTGTTGCTATTAGTGCATTAAGAAAATTAATTTTCGAAAATTTTATTAATGTAAAGTTGTTGTTACCTCGGAAATGATTTAGAAAATGGAAAGTACTCTGATTTAATTAATCATCTTGGTATTGAGAGACACGTTTTACTTTTGGGATATAGAAAGGATATCCCAAGGCTACTAGCGATATCTAATTTAGAAATATCTTGTTCATCTAGAGAAGGACTTCCTGTTAATGTGATTGAAGCTGGAATTATGGGATTGCCTTGTATCGTAACGGATTGTAGAGGAAATAGAGATTTAATAAAGGACGGAGTAAATGGCTATGTAATTAAAATAAATGATATTGATTCGTTGGTATCAAAGATAAAGGAGCTTATATTAAATCAAGATATCTTAAATAAATTTGGAAGAGAGAATAGAATTATGATGAAAGAGTATGGTTTAGATAGGGTTATGCCAAAAATGGAAAGCTTATATAAAAAATATGGGGTTAGTTAGAACAAGGATGAGAGAAAAAATGGAAAAAGAAAAAGTTTCTGTGGTTATGGGAATATATAATTGCGAAAAATATTTGTCAGAGAGCATAGAATCAATAATTAATCAAACTTATAGAAATATAGAATTGATCATGTGTGACGATGGTTCAACTGATAGTACATATGATGTGGCTCTAGAATACAAGCATAGGTATGGAGATAGAATTATCTTGCTAAAAAATGAAAGAAATATGGGCCTAAATTATACGTTAAATAAATGTATTGAATATGCTAGCGGAGAATATATTGCCAGACAAGATGGTGATGACATTTCAAACTTAAACAGAATAGAAATTGAGATGGATTTTCTAATTAAAAATGATGAATATTCGTTAGTTAGTTCTAACATGGTATTTTTTGATGAATGTGGAGAATGGGGAAAAAGTTGTCATTCAGGTTTGGTTACAAAAGAAGATTTTGTCAAGGGGAGTCCAATATGTCATGCACCATGTATAATGAAAAAACATGATTTAGAATCTGTCGGAAAATATAGTGTTGATAAAAAGTTACTCAGGGTGGAAGATTATCATTTATGGTTTAAATTTTTTATAAATGGTTATAAGTGTTATAATTTAACGGACACTTTATATAAGATGAGAGATGATAAAGAAGCTTATAAAAGAAGAAACTTTAAAAATAGAGTAAATGAGACTAGACTTAAAATATGGGGATTTCGTAAATTAAAAATGCCATTAAGAAAATATGTTTGGGCATTTAAGCCGATAGTTGCTTATATTTTACCTGAGAAAATATATAAGAAATTACATTATAATAAATTAAAGATAAGGTGAGTTATGAAAAAGATTAGGGTTGCACAATTCGTTGGAAGTATGGGATGTGGCGGAACTGAAACAATGCTTATGAATCTTTTTAGAAGTATTGATAAGGAGAAATATGAATTTGATTTTATTGTTAATTCTGATAGTAAGGGCTGGTATGATGATGAAATTATCAGTCTAGGTGGGAAAATAAAGAATATCAAAAAGATAAGAGATGTTGGAATGTTCAATTATGTAGGTTACCTTACAAACTTTTTCAAAAAAGAAAAATATGATGTTGTACATTCACATACTTTTTTGCATAGTGGATTTGTAATGAAGGCAGCTAATAAAGCTGGCGTTAAAGTTAGGATTTCTCATTCTCATAGTGCAATGGATCAGTATGAGAAGAGTTTGGGTTATATTTTAAAGAAAAAATTTTTACAAAAAATGATTTTAAAATATTCAACCAATTTACTTGCGTGTTCTAGTGAAGCTGGAGTGTGCTTATATGGTAAAGTTTTTAACATAAATGGTAAAGTTTTTAAAAATCCAATTAGAGTAAACGAGATTTCAGAGATTTTAAATCATCAAAAGGAGAGAGATGTACGTATAAGGAAGGAATTTCAATTAAATACAAACACATTTGTACTTGGACATGTAGGAAGATTTGTTAGTGTTAAAAATCATGAGTTTTTGATAAAAATAGCTGAAGAATTAGTTAGAAGAAAAAAGAATTTTGTATTATTTTTGGTTGGTGATGGAGAGTTATTAGAAAATATAAAAAAATTAGCAAGAGTCAAAAAAGTTGAAAAATATATAATTTTTACTGGTAATGTGTCGAATGTATATGATATCATGAACGTATTTGATATATTTTTATTGCCATCTTTTTATGAAGGCTTACCACTTACTGCAGTGGAAGCTCAAGGATTGGGGATTAGTACGATACTTTCAAAAGAGATTTCAAAAGAGACAGCAGTATCTAATGATGTAGTTTTTTTACCTATTGATGATGGCGTTAAGTATTGGTGTGATGAGATAGAAAAAAGGGGAAGGAAAGAATTGGATAATTGTTATTCCTCTTTTGAATCACTAAAAAATAGCGAATTTAATGTTGAAAATGCAATCAGAATATTGGATTCTATCTATGTTGGTGGAGGAAAAATTTATGAATAAGGTAATTGAACATATTAAAGCTCATGTTTCTATTTATATTATAGTATTTGTTTCGCTTTTATTAGCATTACTAGCTTGTTTTTGGATTCCAAAAGCTGGATATGACCTAAGAGAATACTATAATTGGATAGATAAAATGAAAACTTTTAATAGAAGCGATTTAATTAAATTCATATTTGGTAGAGGCGAGTATGTTACTATGCTTTATTTTTATTTGATATCTCTTATTGGAAAGTATCAAATTTTACAATTTTTACCGACATTTATTTTTTATTTTTTAACCTTGTATATTCTGGTTGATTATTCTAAAAGTAATAATGTACATTATATACATATAGTATCAGCATTTGCTTTATTATTTGCTTTAGTTGAATATATTTATGTTATTGGGTGTTTCAGGTATACACTAGCTTTTAGTATATTTATATTTTCTCTTTATTTAGAATATATAAAAAGAATAAAAAATAAAAAATGGTGCGTATTTTTATATCTTTTATCTTGTTTTGTACATAATAGTGCATTCATATTATTGATGTTTTATTTTATTAATTCAATAAGGATAAAAAAAGTAAAGTATTGTTTAATAGGAGCAATTTTGTTAATATTAATTGTACCAGAGATTATTACTGTTCCGTTACATTTACTACAATTAGACTTTGTTGGTAATGTTGCCTATAAATTTGTAGGATATTTGTCTAAGTGGCAACAACAATCCATAAATTTACAATATACGTATAGGATAATTCAGATATTTACGGTTTTTGGAGTAAACTTGTATTTTGATTTAAAAATGAATGGGAAAGAAAAATTTTGTAATTATAATGGATATATTTATCCCTTACTAATTTTTACAATTTTTTCAATACCATATTATACCTTGTTTATGAGATTTAATGATTTTATGTTATTAGCTTCTTCGATTAAAATTCTTGAGGTACTGAATAAAAAAGATAGAAAGATTAAAAGAATTATAATACTTATGATTTTTCTGCTTTTTTTTATTACTGGTATAAGGATACAAATTCCTGTATTTAAATCGATGTTCGGATGATATTTAATTTTGGATGATGGAGGAGATAATGGAAAGAAGATGTTTTTGCACTGTTTGTACACCGACATATAATAGAAGAGAATTGTTAGAAGATTTGTATATTTCTTTGAAAGAACAAACATGTTATGATTTTGAATGGATAGTAGTAGACGATGGTTCAACTGATGATACAGAAGATTATATTACTAATCTAATAGAAAATGAAAAGAGTTTTGATATAAAATACTTGAATCAGGTAAATGGCGGAAAGCATAGAGCGGTAAATAAAGGGATTGATATAGCGACAGGTAATGTATTTGCTATTGTAGATTCTGATGATAAATTAGTCAAAGACGCCATTGAAAAAATAAAATATGCATTTCTAGAAATAAGCAGTGAAGAAAAAAAATTTGCCGGAGTGGCTTTTCAAAAAGGAAAGAGAGAGGACGAAGCAATTGGTACAACTTTTAAAGGTAAATTTATTGATGCAATGAGTATTGAACGTCAAAAATTTAATATTAGTGGTGATAAGTTTGAGGTGTTTTATACTGATATTTTAAAACAGAATAAATTTCCAGAGATAGATGGTGAAAAATTTATGACGGAAGCTGTTCTTTGGACAAGAATAGCTAGTCAGGGATATATTATAAGATGGTATAATAGTGTAATATATATAGCAAACTACTTAGAAGGAGGTTTAACTGATGGTATTGAAAGGCAGATAGCTCAAAGTCCTAGAGGGTATTCACTCTATATATCTGAACAAAAAAAATATGCTCAAATTTCTGTAAAACAGAAAATATCACATTATTCTTTTTATTGTATGGTAAGAAGAAAATATTCAAATATACCTTTTAAGAATATTGCAAATGAATTGAACATAAATTTAGTAATATTGTTATTTGCATATATTTTAAGAAAGTTTTTTGGAAGTAAGAGTAAAAAAAAGGAGATTAATTCAAAACCGAGGTCAAGAACTGTTGAGGCAATGAAAAATGTTATATTTAACTTCTCGTATCAAGTTATTAATACAATTACTAATATTTTGTTACCACCATTGATAATATCTATGTATGGATCTGCTATAAACGGTTTGATTTCAACTATTAAACAAATTATTAATTATATACAGTTAGTAGGGGCTGGAATTTCTGAATCAACGGTAGTCGAACTGTACAAACCACTTGCAACTGGTGAAAATGAAAAAGTAAGTTCAATATATAAAGCTTGTGAAAAAATGTTTAATCGTGCTGGTAGAATATTTTCTATAATAGCATTGTTAGTAGCATTTACTTATCCAATTATAATTAATGAGAATTTGGAGTATAGTTCAGTAGTGAAGATAATTTTGGCTCTTTCAATTTCAGGTGCGTCTGAATTCTTTGTACTTGGAAAATGTCGAACTTTACTTATAGCAGACCAAAAAAATTATGTTGTTAATATTGCACAAATTATAGGATCTATTTTTAGTACATGTATTACAATTATATTGATAAAATTGAATTGCAGAATCGAATTGGTTCAGCTTTTTGCATCACTTACATATATTTTGCGTATAGTTATATTGTTGTTGTATATAAAAAAGAATTATAAATTTATATCAAGAAATTCTGTACCGAATTTTGGAGCAATGTCAAAAAGAAAGGATGCAACTGTTCATCAACTGTCATCTTTGATTATATTTGGAAGTCAAACACTTTTCATTTCAAAGTTTTGTGGCTTAGTTGAAGCAAGTGTATATTCTTGCTATAGCTTGGTGTTTACAGGAATTAGTACGATTCTTTCAACTTTTTCATCTGCAATGCTCGCAGGAATTGGAAATATTATGGCTACTGATAGTGATGAAAAGGTACGAAAAATATATAGAATATATGAATATTTGTATTATATTTTAGTGTTTATATGTTACGCTGTTACTTTTATAATGATTTTACCGTTCATAAATTTATATGTTGGAGATGTAGTCGATGCAAATTATAATAGGCCTATTCTGGTAGTTTTATTTACAATACTTGGAATACTTAATTGTATAAGAACACCTGGTGCTACTATTATAAACGCAAAAGGGCATTATAAGGAAACAAAGAATAGAGCTTTAATTGAAATGATGATTTGTTTATTAGGACAAGTGTTATTAGTAGGAAAGTTTAAGGTAGCAGGTGTACTAATTGCAACAATTTTTTCTTCTTTGTATAGGTCAATTGATGTTATCATTTATAGTAATAAGAGAATATTGAATCAATCAGCCAAGAAAACTATTTTGAATATTTTTGTGAATGTAGTTACTTTGGTATGTTTGTTGTTTATGGTAAATGTAAATCTTATCAATATTAATAGTTATGTTAAGTGGATATTATGCAGTGTCGTAATCTTTGCTGTAGCGGGTATAGTTGTTGGTGGTTCAAATATTATTTTTCATAAGAATGAATACAAAGAAACTAAGGAATATCTGGTGAATATTTTAAAAAATAGGAGGAAAAGTAAGTGTTAGATGCTATAAAAATGTATTTTTATTCCAAATATTTGAAATTAAATTTGAAGCGACATAATACTATTTTAAATAGTATTAATGTAGGAAAAAATGTACAAATAGGAAATAATTGTATTATCTCTAAAAGAGTGATATTAGGAGATAATGTTTCAATTGATAACTTTACTTATCTTAATTCTTCTAAATACTGGATAACTATTGAATCTAACGTAAAAATAGGAAAATTTTGCTCTGTGGCACCTGGGGTGTTTATTGGCGCAGGAAACCATGATTATAATTTTGTAACTACTCATCCAATTTTATTTGATTCCTATTATGATGATGTGACTAATTTAGATAGTGTGAAAAGGAAGGCAAATGGATTAAAAGATAAAGACTGTACAACTATAATCGGAAACGATGTTTGGATTGGTCAAAATGCAATATTAAAAAGAGGAATTAGCGTTGGTAATGGATCTGTTATAGCAGGCGGATCAGTGGTGGTAAAAGATGTTCCGCCATTTGCCATTGTTGGAGGAAATCCAGCAAAAATAATCAAATTTAGAATGTCTAAAGAAAGAATTGAAAAAGTACTTGAAAATGATGAAAAGGTGTGGTGGAACAAATCAATAACTGAAATTGCAAGTGAAATTGAAAATATGTATGATATTGAAAGATATGTTGATACCTTGTAGGTATTGAATGGTTTTGGAGGTAAAAATGAAAAGATCAGGTAGAGATAGTGGAAATTTTGATAGTAAAAATGATTCTGCTAGGATTAAAAATAAAGGAGTTTTAATATTTTTTAGGATTATGGCTACTTTGTTTATAGCTATAAATGTGGCATTTTATGCGTATATAACTAGTCTTAATATGATCCCAGCAAAATATTTAATTCCAGTGATAATTTGTATTACATTGATTGTTGCACTTTTATCATGGATGTTAATTAGCAAAAAAAGAGGTATTGCAGGAAAGATTATATGCTTGATGCTTATGCTTCTTATAGCATATGGATATCAATTTGCATACAAAAACTTAAGCAAAACAGAGGAATTTTTAGATACGATGTCTTCTTCTACTCAAAATGAAGAAGTTGAAGAATATTATGTTATTGCTAGAAGTGATAGTGCATACTCTACGATAGAAGATACAAAAGGTAAAAAAGTATATACATATAATATTGCTGAAGATGTTCAAAGTTTAGTACTTGAAAAATCAAAAGTTACTTTTGAAAAATCAGAAAGTTTGGAAATGATATATAAAAATTTACAAAATAAAAAAATTGAATTAGCACTTTTTAGTTCTTCACAGTATAATATTATGTGTGATGAAGATGAAACTTTTAAATCAAATATAAAAATAGTTTCAACACTTACTAAAAAGTTAGGTACAAAACCTGCAGAAGAAGTAAAGGATGAAACTAGTGATCATACTGTAAAAAGTGGTACATTTAATATTTATATAAGTGGAATAGATACAACAGGAAGCATAAGAAATGTGTCAAGAAGTGATGCAAATATGTTACTTACTGTAAATACAAAAACACATCAGATACTTCTTACATCAATTCCTAGAGACTATTACGTTACACTTCACACATACAAGGCAAAAGATAAGTTGACTCATTCAGGAATATATGGTATAAAAGAAACTGTTAGTACTGTTGAAGATTTTATGGGTATAGATATAAATTACTATGTTAGAGTTAACTTTACAACTGTTATAAAAATGGTAGATGTAATTGGTGGTATAGATGTAGATTCTGACTATGCATTTACTACTACAGGGTATACTTTTAATAAAGGTATGAATCATCTAAATGGAGAAAAAGCATTGGCATTTAGTAGGGAGCGTTATAGCTTTGCTGATGGAGATAGGCAAAGAGTAAGAGATCAACAGAAAGTTATAAATGCTATAATAACTAAACTTACTAGTAGCACTACTTTACTTAGTAAGTATACTGATATTTTGAAATCACTTTCAGGAAGTTTTCAAACAAATTTAACATCAGAAGAGATTAATTATTTGATAAAAGGGCAACTAGATAACATGACTTCTTGGTCTATGACATCGATTTCTTTAGATGGTACAAGTGCAAGTGCTTCTACTTATTCAATGGGATCTCAAAAATTGTACGTGATGATTCCTACTCAAAAAACAATTGATGATGCCAAAGAAAAAATTAATGAAGTATTAAATGCAAAATAGTTTTTTAATTGTAGTTGAATATAATAATATAAACTAAATTATTAAAAATAATTGACCATGGCTGTTTACAATGTGAATAACTATGGTCATATATTTTATATTAAATGGAGAAAAAATAATGTTTGAAAAGGATTTTATAGTTGCAGACCTTGAAACGACAGGTCTTTCATCTAAAAAAAATGAGATAATTGAAATTGGTGCAATAAAGGTAAAAGATTTTAGAAAAATAGATAGTATGGATATATTTTTAAAGCCAGAAAATCCTGTACCTGCGGTTATAACAAATTTAACTGGAATAACAAATGATATGTTACTAAATGGATATAATTTAGTTGAAGGGATTAAAAAGTTTGTTGACTTTGTGGAGGATTATCCAATTGTATTTCATAATGCTAAATTTGATATGGGATTTTTAAATATAGCTTCAAATAAATTATATGGAAAAGACCTAGAAAACCATTGCTTAGATACACTTGTTTTATCTAGAAAATTAGTAAGCAATGTAAAAGATTATAAACTTGGGACTTTGGCTGACTATTTTAATATATCATATGATGGTGCGCATAGATCACTTAGAGACTGTCAAATAACTTTTGAAGTATACAAGAATTTAAATAAAATTTATAAAAATAATACATTTAACGCTTTTTAAATTTTTTATAAAAAAATAAATGATTTGTATATAAATAAAAACATTGCTCATAATATTTATGGGTGATTTATATGAGTAATAAGAAAAATAAAAAAGAAGAAACTATTTCTAAGAGAAATAAAGCGCTTGAAGAAAATTTTAATGCAGAAATTTCAAAAGAAATTTATGCCACTCCACTTGGAGAAAAATCTAGGTTAAAATCAAAGAAGAAAAAATAATTTAAAATGTAAGTAAGAGTTAAAGAAAAATGAAAAAAGTCTTTAATTCTTACTTTTTATATGCAAAAATATAATTTGAAAACACCTTAAAATATGCTATTTTAGTACGTTTGTCGATTTTTGTCGAACGATTTTTCTTGACTTTTATTACCTACAAAGCTATAATGAAAATGTAATTACTACAAATTGACTTCTTAAATTTATTTTTTCTGATCGATTTTCTCTTTCTAAAGACCTATATTTAAAATATATCCCCAAATCTTTTTAATATAGTTTATGTGTAAAAGTAATTAGTAGAAGTAGTGAGTTAGAGCTTTTAATTAATTTGTGAAAGATTTTGATACAATAGTTATTATTTAGTTATTTGTTATGTGTATGAAAATATAAATCATTAAAGTTAATTTGTAGTATTACAATTATATTCTAGCATGCTAAATAAAAATTGTAAATTAAAATTTAAATTTTGATTTTAAGTAATAATTATTTTTTTATCGTATTAATTGTTAAAACGTTAAAAAGGTTATGTTATTTAAAATAATTTAAGGTAGGTGAATATAATAACAGTTGTAAATAAAGATAATAAGATTAAATTTATTCTAAAGTTTTTTATCTTAATTGTTTTAATTGCTGTAGCTTTTGGAGTTTTATACCTTTGTTTAAATTCTAATTTTTTTAATATTAATAATAATAATAATTCTAATAATATTTTTAAAAATCATAGTGAAAATAGCACTTCTATGTTTGATAATCAAAATAAACAAAAATTTCAAATAGAATCTAGTAGTTTTAATAATTTTTATAGTTATAATAATAATAAAAATAAATATAAATACAAAAATAAATACAAATATTTTAAAAGTAATTTTAATCATGTTCAGGAATTTCTTTTATCAACTAACAAATTTGTAAATAAAAACAGTGATGATATAAAAGGAATAAATGAATGTGTTAATATAGATGAAAACAAAGAGGAAGTTTTATTAAGTAATAAATTAAACTTTAAAGGAAGTGATAATGCAAGTAATGTAACTAACAATTATTTATTGCACTAAACTGCTGTCGCAGTGGTCATTTAAGTTAGTATAACACTAAATAGG